>OAWR01000253.1_pt1 | contig 14309 bp, 8 predicted proteins | sample 1476931 | NCBI WGS metagenome assembly OAWR01 (sample SAMEA2580242, study PRJEB22360) | human gut metagenome | biome: human gut; feature: human-associated habitat; material: faeces | place: Denmark | collected 2008/2010 | reverse complement strand
AAGGTTGGCCGTCTGCCGCGCCGTCGGTTTGGGGCTACTTGGCTGTAGTGGCGGCCGCGGCGGTCATCGCTGGCGGATACGCCTGCTGGGGCTATGGAATCTTGCACGGCAGCATGAGCACGCTTGCGATGGCCTCTTACGCCACGCCCGTGCTGTCCACGGCAGCCAGCGCGGTATTGCTGGGGTTGTCTTTGACGTTGCCGTTCTGGTGCGGCGCTCTGCTGGTCGCAGCCGGTTCGATCATCAACTGGTGGATTTCCTCGCAGCGCCGATGATCGGCAATGGCCGGCGACCTCCCGCCCGCGCCGCGCTATTCGGCGGAAACCGGCGCGTGGTCAGGGGCGCCGGCCTTGCGCACCTCGATGGTTTCGATACGGCGGCCGTCGACCTTGGTGACGGTCATGTCGTACCCGTCGTCGGAGTGCAGCACATCGCCCTCGGCACCCATCTTGCCGGTGTGTGCGAGGAAATAGCCGGCGACGGTCTCGTACGGGCCGTCCTCCAGTTCGATGCCGGTCAGATCGGCGAAGTCCTCGATGGTCATGCTCGCGTCGATGGTGGCGACGCCGCTCACGAATGCGGGCTGCTCCTTGCGCTCGCCGCCCGGTTCGCTGGGCAGGTCGTATTCGTCGCGGATGTCGCCGACGAGCTCTTCGGTCATGTCCTCCAGCGTCACGATGCCGTCGGTGCCGCCGTACTCGTCGATGACCACGGCCAAGTGGATGCCGCGCTTGCGCAGCAGTTCGAGGCTCGGCAGCAGCTTGGACGTGCCGGGCAGCGAAATGCCTTCTCGCGTCACGTCGGCCACGGTCGTTGCGTTGGGGTCGCGCACGTCCAGCAGGTCGCGCACATGCACGAAGCCGATCACGTCATCGAAATCCCTGCCGGTCACCGGATAGCGGGAGTACGGCATCTCGCGCACGTACGCCGCCGCGTCCTTGATGCTCTGCGAACCGTCGAGGAACACGACATCGGCGCGCGGACGCATGACCTCGGCGACGATGGTCTCGGACGCGTCGAACACGTCGTCGAGGATCGTGCGCTCGTCTTTGCTCAGCGACGTGTTCGTGTTGACGAGCACGCGCAGCTCCTCGTCGGAGACCTCGCTTTCGGTCTCGTTCGGGTCGAAGCCGAGCAGGCGCACGATACCGTTCGTGTTCTTGCCGATGAGCCAGATGATCGGCTTGCAGACCTTGGCGAACACGTCGATCGCGGGCACTACGGCGCGGGCGATCTGTTCGGTGCGCTGCATGGCGATGCGCTTCGGCACCATTTCGGAGATGACTATCGAGCAGTACGAGATGATCAGCGTCAGCACGATGGTGGTCAGCGGTGCGGCGATGTTCGCCGGCACGCCCCAGCTTTTCACGACGGGCACGATGAACGGCGAAATCGACGATTCGCCGAACGATGCGGACAGGAAGCCGGAGAGCGTCACGCCGATCTGCACGGTGGACAGGAACTTGTTGGGGTCGCGTGCGATTGCCGCCACACGTGCGCCACGGGCGTCCTCCTGTTCCATTTGATCGATCTGGGATCCGCGCAGGGAGACCAAGGCCAATTCGGTGCCGGAGAAGATGGATCCGAGCACTAGGAATATGAAGATCAGAAGGATGTTTAAACCAAGTGACATGGACTCTACTGTAGGGGGGTGGCACGTCAATTGTCGCAGCGAATCATTCTCAGTAAGAAAGGTGCGAGCCTGCCCGCGCCCGAAACGAACATCAAAATCGACAAAGTCCCGAGATGCCGCCCTTTATGGTTTTGTGCGCTTGTGCGCAAATGTGAGAAATCCTCGCACCTTTCTTATTGAGAACCGTTCGCTGCGACTTGCCGGCCGGTCACTTGCATCCGCAGGACTGCCTGGTGACGAGTTCGGCGGCGATGAGCTGCACGTCGGGCGTGTGCGCGGGGTCGAGCGCCGCGTTGACCGCGCAGCGGGCGAGTTCGGCATCGGTCTGCGCGGAGGAGACGAACATCGCGTCGACGTTGCGCTCGACGAGTTCGTTGATGCGGCGGCGCTCGCCTTGCGGGTCGCCTCGCGACAGGTTGATGATCAGCGCCCGTTCGCGTTTGGATGCAGCGGCTTCGAGCTGGTCGGTGAATTCGGCGAAGTATGGGTTCGAGAAGTCGGGCACGATGATGCCGAGCGTGTGCGTGGTGCCGGTCTTGAGGGCTCGGGCGACGGAGTTGGGGTGGTAGTCGAGCCACTGCGCCGCGTCGAACACCCGCTGCGCGGTGTCCGGTGAGATTTTCTTGGGACTGCCGTTGAGCACGTAGCTGACGACGGCGGTGGAGACGCCTGCGGGACGCGCCACGTCGAAACGGGCGGCGCGTTGCCGTTGCGGATGCGGCGTCTCGAATGCGTCACGCTGTGCGGGGTGCGTCACTGTGTGCGCCCTTGCAGCGTGACGCATATTGTATAACCATTGGAAAATAAGGGTTTTACTGATGCGTCACTGTGTGCGGGGCCGCACAGCGTGACGCTACCCGCACACAGTGACGCGAAATGCGGCGATAAGTCACGCTCCCATCAGAAGCTCAGTACCTCGACCTTGCCGGTGGACAGCTGGTAGCGGGCGCCTACGATCATCAGTCGATCATGCGCCAGCGCGTCCTGAATGATTTCGCTGCGCGTGACCAGCTCTTCGATGGTACGCGCCACATGTACGCGTTCGAAGTCCTCGCTCGTATCCAACTCGGCCTCCCGCGCCTGCCATACCGACATGCCGACCGAGCGCAGCACAATCGAATCCGAGCTGGTGATGCGCTCATCCAATTCGGCCATCGCATCAGCGGACTCCAACGAGCTCTCCGGGTCGCTCGTGCTGTCGGCGATCAGCGCGTCAAGTTGTTCGGCGCCCAGCGCCACCGCCCCGCAGCCTTCATGACCCATGACCATGAGCAGGCTGACGTGCAGATGATCCACGGCATATTCCAGCGATGCCAATACCGCGTCGTCGATGATCTGCCCGGCCGTGCGGATCGTGAACAGGTCACCGAGCCCCGCGTCGAAGATGATTTCCGGCGGAACGTGCGAATCGGAGCATGACAATACCGCCGCGTCGGGGTTCTGCCGGTCGATCAGTGATTCGCGGGTCTGCATGTCCTGCCACGGGTGCTCGCTGTGCCCTTCGGCGAACCGCCGGTTTCCCGCCAGCATGCGGCTAAGCGTCGAGTTCGCGGTGGATTCCTGATCCGGGTCTTCCTCTGCCATGACATCTCCGTTCCGAGTCTCAGGTTCGCGTCGGGTCGGCGTGTATGTGCCTGTATGTGCGAGCATAGCGGAAACCTGTTTGATAAGTATGAAATATCCAAGGAACGTTCATCACCTCTGCTCATAGCGAAACCACGGATCGGGCGCGGCTGTTTTTACCGGTTTGTGAGCGCAAACTGTGATGATTGTCATGAAGAAACCCTCGTGCGTCCGTATCGGCGAAAGCCGCTTGACGTTACGATGGGGAGACGCAATGACCGGATTGCGTGGAAAGGAACGATGATGACACTGCTTCAGCATGAACTCACTGATTTTACTGTGCAGGCTTTTCAGAACAACGAATTCCATGAGGTGACCAAGGCGGACGTGCTCGGTCACTGGTCGGTGTTCTTCTTCTACCCGGCGGACTTCACGTTCGTGTGCCCGACCGAGCTGGAGGATCTCGCTGCCAAGTACGAGGACTTCAAGAAGATCGGCTGCGAGATCTACTCGGTCTCCTGCGACACCCACTTCGTGCACAAGGCTTGGCACGACGCCAACGAAAAGATCGCGAAGATCCAGTACCCGATGCTTGCCGACCCCACCGCACTGCTCGCGAAGGACCTCGACACCTACAACGAGGCCGACGGCGTGGCCGAGCGCGGTGACTTCATCGTGAACCCGGAGGGCAAGGTCGTGGCCTACGAGGTCATCTCCTCCAACGTCGGCCGTAACGCCGACGAGCTGCTGCGCCGCGTGCAGGCCTCGCAGTTCGTCTACGAGCACGGCGACCAGGTGTGCCCAGCCAAGTGGACCCCCGGCGAGGAGACCATCGAGCCGAGCCTCGACCTCGTCGGTCTCCTCTGATTTCCCGCCTCCTGACGGGCTGAGTTGTCAAGCAAACAGCAGAGCTGTTTGTAGGCGAAGGCGAGCCGACAGGCAAGCACAACAGGCTGCGGCTGGAGGCCGTCCCTGATTGCAGGGGCTGGAGGGCTGTCGGTAGCGGTCAGAGTTGGCTGGGGATCGCCAACTCTCTCGCCCCCGCTGGCGGGTAGCGATGTAAGGCGAGTGGCCTCTCCGCCCCCGCTGGCGGGGGGGTGGCGGCGACAGCCGACTGGGGGTGGTCGCGGTGATAGGCGAACTACCCCACCCGCTTCGCGGGAGCCCCCGCCGGCAGGGGCATATGCATATGTAAGGAGTTCCATATCATGACCCAGATCAACCGAAGCGATCTGTATGACGTTGTTGTCATCGGTGGCGGCCCTGCGGGACTCACCGCCGGCCTGTATCTCGCTCGCGCCCGCTATCGCGTGCTGATTCTCGAAAAGGATGATTTCGGCGGGCAGATCACCATCACCGACGAAGTCGTCAACTATCCCGGCGTCGGCCGTACGTCCGGTCGTGCGCTCACGCAGACCATGCGCAACCAGGCCAAGGATTTCGGCGCGGAATTCCTCTCAGCCGAGGCTACCGGCCTTGACGTGAACGGTGACATCAAGACCGTGCACACGTCACGTGGCGACCTGAAGACGTTCGGCATCCTGATTGCCACCGGTGCAAGCCCGCGCAAGCTTGGTTTCGCCGGCGAGGGCGAGTACGCTGGCCGCGGCGTGGCCTACTGCGCCACATGCGACGGCGAATTCTTCACCGGCAGGGAGGTGCTGGTCGTCGGCGGCGGTTTCGCCGCGGCAGAGGAATCCGTGTTCCTGACCAAATACGCCTCCAAAGTCACGGTGCTCGTCCGCGAACCGGACTTCACCTGCGACGCGGCGGTGTCTGCCGAGGCCAAGAACAACCCGAAAATCGACGTGCGCTACAACGTCGAGCTCAAAGGCGTCACCGCCGGCCAGGGCGGGCTGCGCGAGGCGACGATCCTCGACCGCGGAACCGGTGAGACGGAATCGTGGAAGCCATCCGACGACGGCACGTTTGGTGTCTTCGTGTTCGCCGGATACGTGCCGGCCACCGAGCTCGTGCGCGGTGTCGTCGAACTGGACGACCACGGCTACGTGGTTACGCGCGGATACCTCGAGACCTCGGTGCCGGGCGTGTACGCGGCCGGTGACCTGCGCGTCAAGAACCTGCGTCAGGTCGTCACCGCCACCGCCGACGGTGCCATCGCCGCAGTGGAACTGGAGCGGTACGCCAAGCAGATGAGCGAGAAAACCGGTCTTGTGCCGCCTCGCCCGACCGCATCCGCATATGAGCAGGCCGAAGCGCAGACCGCGGCTGCCGCCAACAGTGCTGCCGCTGCCGGCACCACGCCCGCCCCGGCTCCTGCCAAGCGCAGCGCCGATACCGCCGCCGCGACGGCCGCCGCCAAAAAGCCCGGCGAGCTCTTCTCCGCCGCCATCAAGCAGCAGCTCGGCGTGGTCTTTGGCCGTATGACCCGCCCGGTCACGCTCGTCCTCGAACTGGACGATACGCCATTGTCGACGGAGTTGCAGGGATTCATCGGCGAGATGGTGGCGCTGTCGAACGGCAAACTGAATTCGGTCGCGGTCGATGCGGCGGGCGTGATCACCGCTGAGGACGGTTCCAGCGCGCCAACGTCGTTGACGGTCGGCGAGCCGTTGGCCGTCACCTTGCCGGATGGCGCCGAACTGCCGGTATATGGTTCGCTGGATGATTCCGGTCGCGCGCAGTTCGACGTATCAGGGGTGCTGCCGTCTGCGCGGCCGGTCGTGCGCATGTGCGTGCCGGCCGAGAATTCCGACGCCGGTACGTTGCTGTTCACCGGCTTGGCCTTCCACGGTGTACCGTCCGGTCACGAGTTCAATTCGTTCGTGCTCGGCCTGTACAACGCCGCGGGTCCGGGCCAGCCTCTGGACGATGACCTCAAGGCTCGCGCCGAGGCCATTGACACGCCGATCGACGTGATGATCCTCGTCTCGCTCACCTGCACGATGTGTCCGGAAACCGTACTGGCCGCGCAGCGCATCGCGTCGCTGAACCCGAACGTGCGTGCCGAAGCCTACGACGTCGCGCACTTCCCCGAGCTCAAGGACCAGTATGGCGCGATGAGCGTCCCCTGCATCGTCATCAACCAGCCCGGCGGCGAGCAGAAGGTCGAATTCGGCAAGAAGAGTGTCCCGCAGATGTTGACATTGCTCGGCGCATAGTGGGCGCTGTGCCCGGCGCTGTCCTTTCATCCCCTTTCAATAATCCTAACATGTTAGAATTCTCCGTTAACATGTTAGAATTATTGAAAGCCGTGAAAGGAGGAGCCGGTGCTGCCGACCAAGGAAAGCCTGACGGTGGAGTTCAAAAGCGAACGCCAACGCCCGCAAACCGATGACGAAATCGTCGACAATGTGGTGGCGATGGCCAATACCGAAGGCGGTACGCTGTACCTTGGTGTCGAAGACGATGGCATGGTGACTGGGGTCTGTGACCGGCATCGCAATGTCAATGGTCTGGCGGCATTCATTTTCAACAAAACGGTTCCTCAGCTTTCCGTGCGGGTGACGTTGCTGAGCGAGAGCGGCAAACCGGTCGTCGGCATTGAGGTTGACAGCAGTCAGCAGATTGTGTCCACCAGTCAGGGGAAGACGCTGCAGCGCCGGCTGAAAGCCGATGGCGCGCCAGAAGTCGTTCCGATGTTCCCTGCGCAATTCATCAGTCGTTTGTCGCAGCAGCGTAGTTACGACTACAGCGCGCAGCCTGCTCCGGGGTCGACGCTGTCCGATCTTGATCCGTCTGCGCGCGACCGTCTCAGGGAGAGCATACGCACGGCCAATGCCGGCAGCTCATTGTTGGCATTTGATGATGAGGACTTCGATCGGGCCCTAGAACTGGTAGTCGACGGCCCTGGCGGCCCGCAGCCTTCCGTGGCCGGTCTGCTGGTCATCGGTACGGAGCGGGCGCTGAAGCGTTCCGTACCGTCGGCCTCCGCCGTATTCCAGGTCATGAAAGGCACGTCTCCCAAGGTAAACACGGATCCGTTCTTCATGCCGCTGGTCGATATGCTCCCTCGTATCGGCGCACTGATGGAACCATGGAATCCAGATCATGAGGTTATGAGCGGTCTGGTCCATGTCAATCTGCCGGACTTCGATCATCAGGCGTTCCGCGAGGCGGCAGTCAACGCGTTCTGCCACAGGGATTATGCGAGGATGGGATCGGTGCGGTTCCTCGTGGACGACGATGGCCTGACCATATCCAACCCGGGAGGTTTCATCGAGGGATTGAGCGAAAACAACCTGTTGACCGCGCAGCCGCGTTCCCGCAACCCTCAGCTCGCCTCCATCCTCAAGACGGCGGGATATGCGGAACGCACCGGTCGTGGTGTCGATAAGATATATGCCGGCTCCTTGGCTTCCGGCGGGGCATTTCCCGATTATTCGCAGTCCACGGCGTCGGAGGTGGTGCTGTTCCTGCGTCGCGTGGTGCCGGATGAGGCATTCGTTGTGATGATTGCCAATGAAGAGGCTCGCCGTGGCGCTCCGTTGTCGGTGTGGTCTCTAATCGTGCTGTCGTTGCTGCGGGAGCATCGCAGACTCAGCGTGGCGCAAATGCGCGAATTCTCGCGAGTGGAGTCTCGGCGATTGGTCGGCGCGGTCGAAAGCCTAGTGGAGAGCGGGCTGGTGGAAGCCTGCGGCAGCGGTGTCGCACGAGATTATATGCTGAGCGCGCGTGTATATAAGAGGGATGATAAGTTGCCGGCTTATGCGAGGCAAAAGGGCCTCGACGGTCGGCGGGAGAACCTGGTGACGGAATTCGCGCTGAACAATGGGGGCGCGGCGACCACGTCTGACGTGATGAAGCTGCTGGATTTGTCTTATATCAGCGCGTACAGGCTCATGAAGAGACTTGAGGGGGAGGGCGTATTCCGGCATGAGGGGAGTGGTCCCTCATCCCGCTACGCGTTGGTGTAAGGTGCCCGGCGCTGTCCTTTCATCCCCTTTCAATAATTCTTACATGTTAGAATTCTCCGTTAACATGTTAGAACTTCGTTGACCGTGGCCGGCGGACATGGTGCTTTCGACGCGCCACACGGCATCAATAAGGGGGCCCGCTAGGCGCAGGCCCCCCGGATCAGTCAACTATGAGATATTGTCGCGGATGTGGGCAGTTGCCTCGTTCTTGGCCGAATACTGTCCGGGGCGATTCAGGAAAGTGATTTACTTTCAGTATCTGAAGCCCTCCGCCTTGCGTACGGTTCAGGCCCCGATGGATCTCTTGCCCTCGCCGTTCCTGCCGCCGAGATACTTGACCAGGCTGATGCTGATCAGAGCCAGGGCGAACAGGCCGGTGAGCACCGGAATCAGCGCGGCGTAGCGATGGGCCTGATCGGGCGTGTGCGTGACCACGAACGAGGCCAGCTGGTTGCCGGACAGGCCGGCGAACGCCCAGGCGCTCAGCGCGAGACCGTGCGTGGTGGAGACGGTCTTGGTGCCGAAGTGCTGGTCGAGCAGCACCGGCAGCGTCGAGAAACCACCGCCGTAGCCAGCGTTGATGAGGAACAGCATGGCCAGCACGGCCCACAACAGCGCATTGTTGATGCTGTTGGTGAAGATCTGCAGCAGGCATACCGCGATCGACATGATGAAGATCACCTGATAGACGGTCTCGCGGCGCTTCAGGTGGTCGGAGAGCGTGGAGAAGCCCACGCGGCCGGCCGTGTTGAACACGGAGTCCACGGCGAGCACCAGGCCGATGATGCCGGCGATGGCGGCGGCGAACTTGGCGGGGCTCAGGCCGGCATACTGCGGGAAGGCCTTGAGCACATCGTGCAGGATGTCCTTCTCCTGGCTGATAAGCGCCAGGCCGCAGGTGATATTGATGTAGAAGGCGATCCAGATGCCCCAAAACACGGGCTTCCTGAGAATCTCCGCGCGGCTTACATGCGAGGTCACGGGATCGTAGACCCAGTCGGCCGGACGCTTGATGAGCAGGAAACCGAAGAACATCATCACCGCATAAATCACGGCGAGGATGAAGAACATGTTGACCAGCCCCACCGTGCCGATCAGGTACTCCATCAACGGGCTGGCGATGGCCTTGGCCAGGCCGAAGCCGGCGACGGCGATGCCGGTGGCGAGGCCCTTGTTATCGGAGAACCAGAGCATCAGGTTCTTGACCGGGGTCAGGTAGCCGACGCCCAGGCCGATGCCCATGATCGCGCCGTAGCAGATGAACACACCCGGCAGGAATCCCAGTGCGATGCTCACGCCCGTGCCGGCGAAGCCGACCACGAAGCAGACCATGGAGACGAGTGCGGATTTCTTGATGTTCTTCTCCACCATGGGGCCGGCGAATGCGGCTGACATGCCGAGGAAGAAGATGGCGAGCGAGAAGCCCCATTCCACGGAGGCCGGGCTGGCGTTGAGCCTGTCGGCGATGAGCTGCTTGAACACGCTCCAACAGTAGACGGTACCGATTGGGATATGAATCAGCAATGCGGGGATGATTGCGCTGGTCCAACGATTCTCGGTAAACCTTGCCATTCGGTAGGATCCTTTCGTAACTGGCTGTACGATGACCTGCCGGCCTGAACAAGAACCGCATCGCTCACTCAAGGCACATCATGCAGGACTGTTCGTGAACATGCGAACAATCACTGAACATCATTGGTGTGCATTCTATCAGCGTTCCAGCTCTTGTCGACGCCGACAGCGCTACTATAACGCCACTTCGCTGGTGGGATTGCCGATGATTGCGGTCTTGATCCGTGAACTTATTCACATCGGAAATGATTATGAAATCGTATCAATGTGATTGATAGGGGGGGGATGTGAAAGCCCCACCCGTGTAGGGCAGGGCTTTCGCGATATGTGCTGATATAAAACGGAGCCTCCGCTCGTCGCGGAGGCTCCGTGCTGCGGTGAACTTTGCGCGCGCAAAGCTATTGCGCAAAGCCCACCGCTACGTTTTGGCCTTGGAAAGCCCACCGGGCTTTCCAAGCGGTGTTGGCCGCGCATGCGGCCCAACACCGGCCAAAACGTCAGCCCGTGTTCTGCAGGCCGGCGGCGACACCGGAGACGGTGCACAGGATCAGATAGATGAATCCCGCCTGCTGGCTCTTGCTGAGCTCTTCCTTGTCCACCTTCTTGCGCAGCGAACGCAACGCAAGCACCTGAGTGACGGACAGCGCGTCCACGTAAGGAGAGCGGATGCGGATGGCCTGACCGAGCACGTGACGGTGCTGCAGCGGCCATTCGTCGTTGACGATCTTGAGCACCCACTTGGTGGTGAGCTTCATCTCGTCGAGCACCTTCTTCGACAGGTTCTCGTCATCGCCGAGCGCCAAGTACATCTTGGCGATGCGCTCATCGGTCTTGGCCAGCGACATCTCGATGTTGTCGATGAACGTGGAGAACAGCGGCCACTCCTCGTACGCCTCGCGCAGCGTGTCAAGGTCGCCGAACTTCTCGCAGGCCGAACCAAGGCCATACCATGCGGCGAGGTTGATGCGCGCCTGAGCCCAGGAGAACACCCACGGAATCGTGCGCAGGTCGTCGAGCGACTTCGCACCCAAACCACGCTTGGCCGGGCGGGAGCCGATTGGCAGCAGGCCGACCTCGGTAAGCGGCGTGACGATCGAGAACCACGGGGCGAAGTCCGGCGTGTTCAGCAGGTCGAGGAAGCGCTCATGCGAGGCGTTGTCCAGAACCTCGGTCATATGGGCGTACTTCTCAGTCATCTCCGTGTTCGTCTTCTCGACGCTCGGAGCGGACTGCAGCAGCGTCGCGGCGGCGACGGATTCCAGATGGCGGATGGCCAGCACCGGGTTGCCGTAGCGGGCGAAAATGACCTCGCCCTGCTCGGTGAGTTTGAAGCGGCAGTTGACGGAGCCCTTCGGCTGGGCGAGCACCGCGCGGTTGGCGGGGCCACCGCCTCGACCGACGGCGCCACCACGGCCGTGGAACAGCGTCAGGTCGATGTCATGCTTCGCGGCCCAAGCGACGATGCGCGATTCGGCGGAATGCAGCGCCAGCGTAGCGGTGGTCGGGCCGGCGTCCTTGGACGAATCCGAGTAGCCGAGCATGACCTCCATCTTGTTGCCGGTGGCCTTCAGACGAGCCTGCACCTCGGGAATCTTGACGATCTCTTCCAGCACGTTCACGCAGTTCTGCAAGTCCTCAAGCTGCTCGAACAGCGGGATGACGTCGATGACCGGCACATCCTCCGGGTGCGAAAACGCCAGACGGTTCAGCTCGTACACGTCGCGCACGTTCTGGGCGCTCTTCGTGAACGAGATGATGTAGCGGCGGGCGGCCTTGATGCCGTTGCGCTTCTGGATGGCACCGAGGGCGCGGAAGGTGTCGAGCACCTCGTGCGTCATCGGCTGCAGTTCGCCACGCTCGCCGTGCAGGCCGTGCTCGCGGATGTCCTCCAGCGCGCGAGCGTGCACCACGGAGTGCTGACGGAACTCCATCTCGACCATGTGGAAGCCGAAGGTCTGCGCCTGCCAGATCAGATCCTGCAACGGGCCATACGCCGAACGCTTGGCGCCGGCTTCGGCCAGGGAACGCTGCACGACCTGCAGGTCGGCGATGAAATCGTCGCAGCTGTGGTACATGAGGTCGGCGTCGCGCTCGATGGTGTAGCGCAGGCGATCGGCCATCACCAGCATGACGGCGCGGTGCAGCTCCTTGGTGGAGATCAGTGCGGCCTTGTCGGTCAGGCGCTCGCTCATCTCCTTCTGGTGGCTCCACAGGCTCTTCAGCTCGGCGCTGGCCGGGGTCGTCTCGGACTCCATGGTCAGGTTGCGGCCGACCGTGCGGGTGGCCTCCTCAAGGGCGCCGATCACATGGTCGCTGAACTTGCGGGCGACCTGACGGCTGACCTTGGCGGTGACGTTCGGGTTGCCGTCGCGGTCGGAGCCGATCCAGCTTCCCGGATGGAAGAACGCCGGGCACTGCGGCTGTTCGAGACCGGCCTTGTCGCCCAGCAGCCAGTCGTTGAAACGGTGGTAGACCTTGGGAATCGTGGTGAACAGCGTGTTGTCGAAGATGTCGAGGATGGTATCGGCCTCCTCGACCGGCGTCGGCTTCTTCAGCGCGATCGGGGACGTGCGGAACAGCGCGTCGATCTCGTTGTAGAGGCGGCGGACGTTCTCCTTCTTGTCGGAGCCGCCGAGGCGCTTGTTCTCTTCCAGCAGCTCCGCGATGCGGCGGATCTTGCCTTCGACTGCCTTGCGGCGCGCTTCGGTCGGATGCGCCGTGAACACCGGGTGGAATTCGAGCTTCTCCAGCAACGCCTTGGCTTTGGCCGGCCCCATTTCGGTCAGCAGCTGATGGTAGGCGGTGGTCAGTTCGTTCACCGGGTCAACGGCTTCGTCGTCTTCCACCTGGTTCTCGCGCTGGTGCAGCACGGAAACGCGGTAGTTTTCCTCACTCAGGTTGGCGAGGTGGAAATATGTGGCGAATGCACGGGCGAGCAGCTGGGCGTCGTGCAGATTCATCGCATCGATGGTGGCGACGGCCTTTGCCAGACCATCCTCATCGGGGTGCGGATCCGCCGTCGCTCCGGCGAAATGCTCGGCGCTTGCCTTCACCGCGTAGTTGCGCACGGTGTCGAACGTCGCCAGCAGCTGCGGGTCATATTCGCCCAGTACGTCGCGCAGAATGCGCAGGCACAGGCTCATGTCGTTGCTGAGCGACTCAGGCAGCTCCCGCTCTTCGGGGCCCTTGGTCCCGGTGCCGGTCGACACGATGGTCGCGTCGGCGGGCGTGATCTGTTGATCGGTATCGGTCATTCATAACCTCCTTTGTCTTTTGGGTCCGGTTGCTCGGCCAGTCGGTCTTCCGCGGCTCCTCCGCGGTTGTGTTGGCCGTCAGTTGCGAGCCCACAGCCGGTTGCGCCAAAAGTTGTGTGCCCATTCTATTGCCCTGAAATCGCAAGTTGTATTACGAAGTCCAATTTTTCTCTGAAGAATTACTGGTAAACATGTAACCTTCACCATATCTTCACGCTGTTGGGTGGTCCGGGAATGTCGTCCTGAATATCCTCGTCGCCGCTCGTCGACGTATCGTCCATAATCATGTTGATGATAGTCCATCATGCGAACGCCGGTTTCGGTCATACCCCATGAGTTCACGGCGCGGAGTAAGAATGACTACTGTAACCATCTTGAAAACACGCCCGAGCACACCCATAGGGCGGCAAAAACAACGGCATGATACGGATAGAGAAGAACATGCAGCAGCACAAGAACGGCGACGCGCCCCATCAGGACGCGGCGACGGCGGTGAGTCATTTCCACACCCACTCCGTTCCCCTTGACATGGAAGACATTCGACGCGACTGGGACAAGCCGATCTCCGAGGCCGGCCTCGCCGCCAAGACCAGCGTCGTCGTGCGCGTCGGCGCACTGGACCTGGGTGCTGGAACCGGAAGCTTCCGCGTGCGCGAGATGATGCACCGCATCGCGTACCCCCTGGGCGTGCACGTGCGCGCCGACGTGAACCTGACGGACATCGAGGCCACCTGCACCGATGACGCCAACCGCATCACCGAGGTCATCGACCTGCCCACCACCGGCGTCAACACCGAGCGCATCTGGCTGCTGGAGCATTACACCGACTGGTTCAGCGTGAACCTCGGGCTCGATTCCATGTACCATCGCGCGGGCGACGTGTCCGAAGGTGTGGTGCAGAACCTTGAGCAAAGCGACATGTCCGAGGTCTCCGCGCAGCTGGCCAAGAAACTGCGCGCCGAGAAGAAGGCACAGAAGGAGCTCAGCGGCGAGGCCTCCGACGACCCGGTGCTCGACGCCCTGGAGGCGGCCGAGGTCACCGTGCCCGTCTCCATGGTCCGCGCGGCCGCGGCCGACATCACCGCGGAAGGTTCGACGGACGACGAGCTGCGCTCCGAATCCGAGGCCGCCCTGGAAGAGGATCGCGAGGCCAAGCTGCTGCATGACCGGTTGATGCAGCAGCGCTCCGGAAAGCATGATTTCGTGGAGACGCCGGATCTCGACGCGGCCGCCGCGGCGGCGGGTGGCACAGGCGCGGACGCGGGCGCAGGCGCCAGCGCCAGCAGTGCGGAAGACCAGAACCTGAACGAATTCGGGACATCGATGTCGGCGGAGGCGCTGCTGGGCGCGAAACGCCGGAAAACCCGCGCCCACCAGCCGCCGAACGGGGAGGACGGCCAGAACAGTTTG
>OAWR01000246.1_pt1 | contig 14612 bp, 9 predicted proteins | sample 1476931 | NCBI WGS metagenome assembly OAWR01 (sample SAMEA2580242, study PRJEB22360) | human gut metagenome | biome: human gut; feature: human-associated habitat; material: faeces | place: Denmark | collected 2008/2010 | reverse complement strand
TACCGCGCGGGCTATGCGGCAGCCGAGGCCATTCCCGCATTCCTAAAAAGTTGAGCACTACCCTCATATGAACACTCCAGCCGATAGCAACACGCGCGAAAACGCCAACACGAACACCGACATCAGCATCACCGCGAATGCCACGGGATTCAGCACGAAAACACTGAACCCGCAGATTCTCGTGACCTTGTGGAATGTGGAACGTTTGGGCTCGTTCTCCGCGGTCGCGCGCGAAACCGGCTGGTCGCAACCGGCCATCAGCCAACAGATCCGCAAGGTCGAACGCGAACTTGACGCAAAACTCGTGCAGCGCACGTCGCATGGGGTGGGATTAACGCCGATCGGCCGTATTCTGGCACGCCACGGGCAGCTCATCGACAATCGCGTCACACAGGCCGTCAAAGATGTGGAGGAATACCAGCGCAACGGATCGACGCATATTCGCCTAGTCGCTCCCCCATCGGTATGCTCGTCGTTCGTGGCACGCGTACTCGTGCATATCAGCAAAACGTCCGACATTCGCGTGAGCCTCATGCAGATGGAGCCACCTGAGGCCATGGACGCGTTGGAACAGGGGCTTGCCGATTGCGCGATCATCTTCCAATACAATTCACTGCCTGCCTTAGTTGGTCCGGACGATTTGGAAGTCTCCCCCTTCGGCATCGACCCGCTGATGCTGCTGATCAGTGCGAACAACACGATCACACGCCAGTATGAAAGCTCGCATCTGCCGGTCCAGCTGGTTTCGGCACGCGGCGAACAGTGGATCGCCGGCTGCGAGACCTGTCGGGCGAATCTGGTGTCGTTAGCACGTACCGCCGGTTTCACGCCGGAGATTACGCATTCGACCGACGATTATTGGGCCACGCAGAATCTCGTGGAAGTCGGCATGGGCGTCTCGATTGTGTCCCGCTTGGCTACAACCGCCGGAACGCAGCCTGACTTGGCCGCGCTTCCGATTGCCGACGACAACGCGTTCCGCACAGTCTGTTTCGTCACGAGAAAAGCGGATGATCGCCCAGCGGTCGCCCGCGTCAAGGACGAAATCGAAAAAGCGTCGCACCAGTATTTGGAAAGCATCTGATTCACCGATTCCCCGATAGCAGGATGCTGACGCAAGCGAATGTTTCTTATTTTTCAGCATCGACATAATCAGATTAATAATTGAATAGCAAAAGCATCTGATATAAGAAAACTTCATAACCATCTCTGCTTTCAGCACAAGAACACACTGTTCTTTCACCCAACGCGTACGTCATGCTGGAATCATGGAAGAAATCATGGATATCAAGCATCGTACCGATTCCGGCTTTAACGCCGACGCCATCGACCACACCACCGCAGCCGACCTTGCCGAAGTCGGCTCCGACAAGTGGACACGCTACCCCGGCTGCATCGGCGCGTTCATCGCCGAAATGGACTACGGCCTAGCACCCTGCATTCAGGAAGCCATCGACAACGCTTGTGACCATTGCAAACTTGGCTACATTCCCGACCCTTGGAAGCAGCGCGTGGCAGAGGCATGCGCAGGCTGGCAGCGCACACATTACGGCTGGAATGTGGACCCCAGTATCATTCGCGTGGTTCCCGACGTGCTTGAGGCATACGAGATCTTCCTGCGCGAACTGGTCGGCGCAGGCAACAGCGTGATCGTGCCGACACCTGCCTACATGCCGTTCCTAAGCGTGCCGAAACTCTATGACGTCAATGTGATCGAAATCGAAATGCTACAAAGCGGCGACACTGAAACCGGTGAAGCGCAGTGGCTGTTCGATTTCGACGCCATTGAACGCGCGTTTGCGGCCGGATGCCATGCGTTCGTGCTTTGCAATCCTCATAATCCGATCGGCAAAGTGCTTACTCTGGAGGAAGAGCTGCGCCTAAGCGATTTGGCAGCGCAGTACGATGTGCGCATTTTCAATGATGAGATCCATGCTCCGTTTGTGTTCGAAGGCAAGCATATTCCATTCCCCACCATCAGCGAACAGGCAGCATTGCAGTCGATGACCGCCACCAGCGCGTCGAAGTCGTTCAATATTCCAGGCACGAAGTGTGCGCAGGTGCTGCTCACCAATCCTAAGGATCGTGACATGTGGGCAGTCAAGGCGGAGTGGAGCGAGCATCAGACCGCCACCATCGGTGCGATTGCCACCACCGCCGCATACAACGAGGGTGACCCGTGGTTCCAGGACGCGTTCGCCTACGTACGCAGGAATCTTGACCTTTTCGACGAACAAATGCGTGAACGGTTCGCTGGCGTCGGCTACATCAAGCCGCAGGGCACCTATATTACATGGCTTGATTTCGGTCCGCTCGGCATCGACGATCCGGCCACATACTTCCTTGAGAAAGCGCAAGTGGCGTTGACCGACGGGCGTTTATGCGGCGAGGCCGGCGCCGGCTGCGTGCGCGTGAATGTGGCGATGCCTTATCCGCTGCTTGTGGATTGCTTGGACCGCATGTATGGTGCGCTGCATGCGGATGGATTGCTGTAAGCTTCGCCACATATTCAGTGTTTCCTTCAACCAACGGCAGCATGACGGCGAGCATCGCACCCTTGTCCAATTCGCTATCCACCGTTATGGTGCCGTTGGAAATCCGCATACTATCGACATGCGATGGAAGGTTGATATGCGTTTGAACGTGAGTACCAGCATTGATGTGACAGCCTGCGAAACGGACGGCGATAATCTGCTGTTCTTGGGATTTCATGGATTCAGCAATGATGAAAATGAGATGATCCGCATCATTGATGCGATTTATGATGTTCCGAAGCGAGACGTATCTTCAACGGACAACTCCATTGCTTCTGCCCAGCATCCAAATTATCTGTCGTTCCGAGGCACGTATGAACGTCCTTACATCGGAAGCTACTACTGGTATCCAGATGGATGTTCCGTAGGAGAGCGTCGACGTGAGTGCAGTGCCGTGGGCGATGCCATCGTACGATTGCTGGATTCGCCCGCATATGTGCGGTTCCGTAAAGTATTAATTGGGTTTTCGCAAGGCGGATACCTATCGTATCGCATGATTGCGGAACATCCCGATGTGTTCGATATGGCGATTTTGATGAGTCCGTCATTCAAAGGCGAAGCCGCTGATCCCTTGCCCGCGACCGGACGCACGCGATTCGCACTCTGTTACGGCAGCGAAGACCGCACAATTCCACTATCCGACCAACAGTGTGCGCGCAACAAACTCGCGCAAACCGGCATACTTCCATTAAGGATACTCGACCACAGAAGATGTCAAAATTTACGTCAGATTTGACATAATTCGTCTCGTCCTCCCCGATAGCAGTTTTTCCTAATTCAGAAATCGGCTTCACAAGTCAGGACACGCAACGACAATCAATGGCCAACCGATTCTCAATGAAATCCTGAGCTGATTGGCTCAGGAATGTCGGACGGAATCTGATATACGGCAGAATCCTGCACTCCTCAATGAAGTCCTGAACTGATTGGCTCAGGAATGAGATGGTGAAGAAGACCATCATCCGCCGCAGTTTCAATCCTCAATGAATTCCTGAGCTGATTAGCCCAGGAATTGGGGCGAACCGCACGGTCAGACATAGGCCGGTCAGCAGTCCTCAATGGAGTCCTGAGCTGATTGGCTCAGGAATGTCGGACAGAATCGGCGCGTTCATAATTTCGGCAATTCCTCAATGAAGTCCTGAGCTGATTGGCTCAGGACTATCGGCACATATTACGTGATCTGCCCATACTGCGGTCCTCAATGAAGTCCTGAACTGATTGGCTCAGGAATGATCTCGGCCAGTTCGGGGTATTTGCGCGAGTTTTCGAACCCTCAATGAAGTCCTGAGCTGATTGGCTCAGGAATGAACCACCGGCAGACGTGCAGGCATGGTTGGAAACCCTCAATGAAGTCCTGAGCTGATTGGCTCAGGAATCTATACGTCCCTTCTTTGGCTAGCATGAACCCGCCAATCCCTCAATGAAGTCCTGAGCTGATTGGCTCAGGAATAACTGCGGCTCGCGGTAGAAATGGCAAGATATGGATCCCTCAATGAAGTCCTGAGCTGATTGGCTCAGGAATACGGGCAATTTTATGCCGTCCGCGTCGGCGCGTGCGATCCCTCAATGAAGTCCTGAGCTGATTAGCTCAGGAATATGCCGTCAAGCCATGCGATTTGCCGCAATATCGGCCCTCAATGAAGTCCTGAGCTGATTGGCTCAGGAATTTGCTGTACCTGCGCGTTGATACCGGCGATGGTGTTTTCCCCTCAATGAAGTCCTGAGCTGATTGGCTCAGGAATTGGCGGGCTCCACCAACGTCAAACCAAGCGACTGACACCCTCAATGAAGTCCTGAGCTGATTAGCTCAGGAATCGCTCGTACCAACCGTATGCGAAGTTGAATTGCCCTCCTCAATGAAGTCCTGAGCTGATTGGCTCAGGAATTGCCGTGTCCTTGTCGCTCACGCCGCCCTGCGACGATCCTCAATGAAGTCCTGAGCTGATTGGCTCAGGAATTGCCGAGCAGCGCATGAACAGCGCCGCCCCATCCTCTCCTCAATGAAGTCCTGAGCTGATTGGCTCAGGAATTTGTCACTCATTTTTGGACTCCTTAATCGATGATGATCCTCAATGAAGTCCTGAGCTGATTGGCTCAGGAATCGCATACGGTGCGCAATGCTGGGATTTATGGGCCAATCCTCAATGAAGTCCTGAGCTGATTGGCTCAGGAATGATACCGAATCGTGCATAGTCGGTGGTGTCCAAAATTCCTCAATGAAGTCCTGAGCTGATTGGCTCAGGAATCCCGATAGCGGCGAGTTCCACGCGATGCTGCGAGTCCTCAATGAAGTCCTGAGCTGATTGGCTCAGGAATTTTCGGCGGGTTCGGGCGGTGGTAGTTGATGCCGCCGGTTCCTCAATGAAGTCCTGAGCTGATTGGCTCAGGAATGCCTTCGTTCTTGCCTTTGGCGTCCTTCTCGGCGTCGTCTCCTCAATGAAGTCCTGAGCTGATTGGCTCAGGAATGCAAGGCGGCGCGCGACTACGCGGACCGCACAGTTCCTCAATGAAGTCCTGAGCTGATTGGCTCAGGAATTCCCACAACTTGAGGATGACACCAAACAGTCATTGCTCCTCAATGAAGTCCTGAGCTGATTGGCTCAGGAATAACATGCGGCGGAAGTCGGCGCGGCCGATGACGTCTAGTCCTCAATGAAGTCCTGAGCTGATTGGCTCAGGAATTGTATCGGTAATGGACTCGCCGCTGCATTATCCCGCACTCCTCAATGAAGTCCTGAGCTGATTGGCTCAGGAATATGTCGCTCCAGGATTGCGGGATGTATGCCGTGAATCCTCAATGAAGTCCTGAGCTGATTGGCTCAGGAATTAGGCGCGCGTGTAGGCGGTGTTGGCCAGATGGTTGATTCCTCAATGAAGTCCTGAGCTGATTGGCTCAGGAATGCGCACGAAGGACATCAAGAACGCCATTCGATGGATCCTCAATGAAGTCCTGAGCTGATTGGCTCAGGAATGTGTAAATGTATGGGTCACCGTCTTCTCTCGCCTTCCTCAATGAAGTCCTGAGCTGATTGGCTCAGGAATTGAGATTCATGGTCGCGGCTTCCTGCAATCCGGCGGTGCCTCCTCAATGAAGTCCTGAGCTGATTGGCTCAGGAATCTCACCGCCGGGCCACGACTCCCGCAATGGCATGAGGTTCCTCAATGAAGTCCTGAGCTGATTGGCTCAGGAATTCGATGGTCTGGCGGGATAGAGTGGTGTAGCCGCCTCCTCAATGAAGTCCTGAGCTGATTGGCTCAGGAATTTTGGACGATTCGAGCGCATACATGCTCATGTTGCTGTCCTCAATGAAGTCCTGAGCTGATTGGCTCAGGAATCAAAAGGTTTCCATGAACGAGGAAACTTTTTACAATCCTCAATGAAGTCCTGAGCTGATTGGCTCAGGAATGGTCTCACTCTAATCCGTTCTATCGACTGAGCGAATTAAAAACCTCGCGAGAGCAGAACGGATACCTGCCTCCTCCAGTCAGCTATTACTGACAAAAGAGAAGTAAACCCTTATATTTCCTCATGCGAGAGATCATCGCGTGTCGCAACAATGATTCACCTCTCGCGTTTCGAAAAACACAAAACACTTTTGAATTATCAAGCCACAATCACATAAATGAAAAACAATTAGAGGAGCGAACATGAAATCAAATGACCGTCGGAATGGTTAAATCACTATATCCCCGTCGCCCTAAGAACGACATTCCCTCTCTCGCCTGCTCTTCTTTTCCAAGAAAACAGACAACAACTGAATCCGTTGAATCATCAATTTCAACTTCTATTAAATTTTGGACAACCAGCATTTTCGCAGGCCGAATCCGTAGAAGGAACACACTATATTGCAGTCGCTCTCCGTAGCGTCGCAATATTTTTGCCACGTGATCACGACGTTTATCATCGTTGATGTCGTATGTCACAAGATAACTTCGTTTTTCGTCACTCATCATTCGCCTCCCGATATAGAATCCTTGTTTCCCGCTGGCTCTACCGAATTCGTATTCCTTTATATTCAGGCTGCGTTCCGTCAAGGTATCCCAAAATCATCCGGGCCTGAATCTCGACAATCCGTCTCCACGATGCCTTGTATTTAAATATCGGATGCGTAATTTCCGTCTCCATACGCCGCTCGTATGCTTGGATAACGGTCTTACGTGTCTCATCAGTCATACGTACTGATTCAAGCGCATGTGAAAATCCGCCTACGCTGATTTCACCGTTATTGATGACTGTTTGTACTACGGAATCTGCTATGGGAGCACGAAACTCCTCCATAAGATCTAACGCCAGAGCCGGTTTGTTTCGCTTACTGCTATGCAGAAAGCCTGCATGCGGATCAAGCCCACAGGAAATCAATGCTCTTACACAGTCTGACAGCAGCAGCGTGTAAGTGAAATCCAGCAATGAGTTAAGTTCGTCAGGAGCGGGACGACGCATTCTTGCAATCCATGGCCAATCAACTCTCTTTTCAGGCTTAACAAGATGCCCAAACTGCGAAAAATAGAGCGACGCGGCCTCACCCTCTAATCCCAAAACGTCCTGCCACCTATTCGCGTTAGCAACCTGTTTTTCGATTTGTCGTAGCTGAGGCAGTACCAGATTGTCTGATTCTGAACGTCTGAGCAGTACAGACTGGTTATGTATTTTGGCGATGATAAACTCTCGCGCGAGCCCGAGTCTGCCTTCATGAGAAGCAACGTGCTGACCCACTCGATGTTCACCATTCGGGCCATAGGATGATGTCGCCCATCCATACATCCTTCCAGTTCCACTACACCATACGATTGGAATATCACGCCACATCAGCTCACGAACGAGACCGCTAGACAGATCCGTATTCCCGTATATCTGCAGACCTTGAATAGTATCCAATGGCACGGATGCGAGTTCCTCACCATTCTTCTGTACTATCATTCGACCTGATCGCGTAAATGCCTTGGCTCCCGGAGTTGCCAAATGCGTTACTTGGTTGTCTGGAGACGACACCATAATTCTATGCGTGACTGCGCATATCTGACGTTCCTCAGGAAGACATATTCCAGCATGAGAGCAACGCATACATCTGACGCTATCTTCAAGAGGCTCGGGAGCATGACCAGCATTGATCAGCGCTCTGGTTTCTTCTACTGCTTTGCGTGCCTGATCATAATCTTCTTGATCAAGCTCGACTTCTACACGACGATGGTGCGTAGTGAAGAAAATTTCAGTGCCTGCAACGGCAAACCCCATATCTTCCAAACAAGCCGCCTGCAAAGCTAACTGCGTTCGCATTGCTTCGGTAACTTGCATCGCACGTTTTACTGGAGTGGCCTTATATTCACGAATGACGATTCCTTCATCGGTCATACGCGCCGCGTCAAGACGTCCGGAAACGCCCCATCCCTCATGTCTGATATTTACCGCTTGAAATGAGTCGGCATCCGGAGCACCGCCATAACGATCAACTTTTCGATGATCGTAGGTGCCCTGCGCAATCTGCGCCGATTCGACTTTCTCTCCAACGGCCTCCAACCATGCCCTGCGCGGACAGAACATGTAGTTGGCAACCAAACTAATCGGGATGGGGTCATCGTCCATGTTTTTCTCCGATCTTTGCATTTACAAAGGAATTATTTCTCCTGGTTCAAGCCAACGTTCCGGCGCGCTAGCGTTGTCGGAAACAAACTGGTTGAACAGTACGCAGGCACACACGCCTTTTTCGCGCAACCAATCAGCAGCAGAGCTAATTGTTGTCATGTCGGTCGTCGTGGTCTTCTGTTGTATGCCGAATTCGGCGAGCGCGCTACTACGAACTACCGATCGATATTTCGCAACCGTCCAAGGCTTGTCTGTTATGGGAAGCACAGCGAAACGGATAGGTCCTTTCAACTGAAACAGAGCCGCACTCGGATCACGATCATCGTTTCCAGCACTGGTGCAAACCCACGTAGGGAAAGCAGACACGCCCATCAATGCACACCAAGCGCGAGCGTTATCGGTTTTCGACGGCGCATGCAGTCCAGTCGCAGTGCGACTCGTCGCACTATTTTTGCCCGCTTCGTCAACAATATCCTTCCCCATCAACCCATCTTGTACAGCTTGAACGGAACGCTCAGCTACCTTTTGAGACAATGGAAGCAATCGACCTTGAACGAATTCCTGGCCTTGGTTGCGTGTAACCATTTCCCAACGCGAGGCACCTGCGTCAGACCATAACTTTTTACTCCGTTCACCTGACCAGTACGAAGGTTGGCCCAATGCCCCGAAATACCGGTAATCGCCCCAAGTTCGCAAGTCGTCAATCGCCGCTTCGCGATCTTGAGACAGTTTCTCCCAGCCACCCGGCACACCCAAAGCACTCAATCTTGGTGACATAGTGGCATGCATGGAAGAGCTCTTTCCTGCATCTCTCGCATCGGAAACCGTATAGTCTCCGCGAGATTGCAATGCCTTCATGGAAGACCATCGTTCTGCATGATTACTGACTATGACGGATACTGCTTCCATATCCAAATCATCACTTATCGTCAGTTCCGCATGACGAAAATCGACCCACCGGATCATGCAATGTCGGCCACTATCATCATCTTCCAGAATTGAAGCAAGTCCGACCATCATGAGGTGGGAAAAGGCGTCAGTAATATCCGCTGGTATCCGAATAGCCATTACAATCCCTCCTTCGAACAGGTGATGTCAGCCGCTCTTAAGAGTGCTTCCATATAGGAGACTCCCCAGAAACCATATCGTTGATTGGTTCGATCAATAAGGGCTTCCCACCCTCCAGATTCAAACAAATCATCAGCGATATTGTTCAGCGCCGGCGCTTGCGCTCTAGATGCTCCTCCGCTCTCCGGCAATAGATAGTCCGTCCCGTGTTCGAAGGTCGACCGCCCATGACCATGCGAAGTTCCAATGAGTCGTTCGATCAGCTGTCTGCGATATTCCGGCAATTGACGAAGTTCCGTTTCGGTTTCACATGCCAACACAAATTCAGCCACGGATCGCTGCTCATGACGCCACCCTCGCAGCTGACATTGGTTCCGGAACTGCTGTTCCCACGCACGAGAGCTGAATCGACTTTTGGCACGAAACTTTCGCTGCCCCTGCGGCTTTCGTCCTTGATAAAGCAAAGTCTGGAAGCGTGCATCGATTTTGCCTTCGTCATGGTATTCGCCAGCAATACGAAGATTCTCGACCATGTCATCATCAAAACCTATCATGCGTGCCAAGGCCTCAGCTCGTGCCGCAACATGATCTTGGTGGCCTTCCTCTTGTCGATGAGGACCACCAAGCAATAATTCATATTTTTTAGCTTTGGCGCTCAATATCTCCTGATCGGATTCCGATCCTGAATCACTGGCATGCAAACTGACAACCACCCACCAGGTTTTGCACCCAGTTTCATCTTCTTCATACATGATACGGTTGAGCACAAAAGTATTTGCATCGGCAAAAGAATCTGAAGACATTTCCGATGCTGGTGTACAAATCAATTGCAAATCGCGATTCATCTGCTCTTGCTGCTCAGCAGTAAAATCGCCTATGTTATTCGCCAACGCATAGGCCTGCGTAAAAGCAGTCTTGATTCCATCGTGACCGTCAGCTTCCTGATAGTAACGCACCATTTTCCCGAGGGCGCATGCATTGTATACATCTTTAGCCATGCTCTTCCCATCAAGGTCGAGCATTACCACTTCCCCCTCCGAAGAAAGCTCAGTGAACATTTTCACGGAAGCGTCCAAGACGATGACATCACCGGTTTTAATGCGCCCATCATATGAATCAGGTCGATTCGCATCCGCAGCGCCTAGAGGCAAGACGCGTTGTCCTTCCTCGTTTGAAGCTCGATACAGGAAAGCCCTTATAGCACCACCTTTAAGACTCGCCTTCAGCTTTGCCGCTTGTTCCTGATTACGCAACGGGAACAATTCCTCATTCTCAGGTTCAGTTTCCTCAAGCAATGCGATGGCAACATTCGTGTCCTGCGGCAGATTCCTGACCACAACACCGATGTCCGGGGAATCGTCCGCCAGATCATCACGTAACCACAGATTGAGATCCACACTCCCCTGTTGGAGCCCCGGCAACCGCAAATCAGCAGACAACTGTTCATCCGTGGATGAAAGGTTCTCAGCATCCCACGGCTCTAAACGTTGGAACAGCAGACGACGAGGCTTCTCTGCAGGAACATAATTCCCTTGCAGAATCGATTGCCGAACTGACCACGCACTCATGTTCGGTAATTCCGAATCAGTCCGAGGAAGTTCCTCCAACCAAGCCAAAGCTTTATCAAGATCCCGCTCATCGTATGGAGCCACTGTTTTAGCAGTTAGCCGTTTCCCATTGATGCCAAAGACATACATATCGCCCTGGGGGTTCAGCCCACGACGATTGACACGGCCAGCGCGCTGCACCAACGCAGATGCCGGAGCTAATTCCGTAATAAGGGTCGTGAAATCAACGTCCACTCCCACTTCCAACGTCTGCGTGCCAATGATGCAACATGGAGATTCAGGCGAAGCATCTAGCGACATAGCATCACGCATTGCCGCAAGGATTTTTTCTTATCGTAGGCGCGCATTGGACCTATGTAGCTCGCTACTGGGCGACTGATACCAGCTTTCTTCAGCTGAGTCGACAGTTCTTTCGCCACTTGCTTGGCTTTTTTAACCGTATTGACAATACACCCGACTACACCATTGCCAGTCTCGCCATATTCACCAGATTCTTGATTCTGGATCATTCCAACGCAGATATCAACGATCTTTTGGATCTCTTCCTTTTCCGTAGTGCTGGTGCAATCCAGAATAACCGGCTTCGGTTTGCACAGTCTATCAGCAAGCGACGTATCAACCGTCAAATCCTCTTGCTCGATTTCCACGCTGGTCCGTTTTGCACCCTCACTAGCTGGAGTCGCTGTGGTTTCCACTACCTGCAGTGGAGAAACGCATTCACTGAGAGGATAGTCAGCCATACTTTCAATGCGATCCACCTGTTGCGCTGTTTCAAGCAGCTGCCGGCTTAGATGCGCTTCATCGGCCACCAGCACAGTATCGTAGGCAAGCAATCCGGCTTCCATAGAGCGCATGGTACGGCTGGTACCATAACCACGAAATAGCAAACGACTACCAAACATGTCAGGTGTAGCGCAGATGACAGCACAGGTCTGCGGATAATACCGCCAGTCTCTCTGGTAAGCTATACCGCCACGCAATTCGACAACATTCATAACGGAAGGCTTATCAGTATGAGGCAAACCATCATGCACACCAGCTCTGAGCTTGAGGCCTTCCTTATAGTGAATCATGGACTCACTCGTGTGGATTCTGCCGCAAAGCTCGTCAGCCTCATCAAATTGGTCATCGACAAGAGAGCGACGATTCACCGTTAACGCCAAGCGCCGAGGGATGCGCCGCAACGGAAGGCAAGACAAGATCTCATGTTCTTTTCGGCTTTCGTCTTCAGCTAATCCGACCATCGCATTAAGGAATACATGGATATCAATAACGCTGGTTTTGCCAGATGCCGTTGGCACTGAAATACGATCAGGCCAGCGTCCTTCTTGCGCAACATACCGCATCAAACGGAACTGCCAGCGGTATGGAGTGCGACCATCATGAGCCAAGGCAACAAACTGAGCATACTGCTGTTCCATAAAAGCTAAAGCCTGAGTCACTTCAACCATGAAGGAACCCCCTTTTCAAAGTGTCCGTCAGGCACAATCATGTTTTTGGGAAAATCAAGAGGCACGAGGAATCCACCTCCCAAATGTCGACTCTGCCCAACAGCTAGAGCGGCACAATCAAGCGACCCTTCACCATCAGAAATGGCGATTAAAGCACTCATAGCACGTAGCACATTGGAACTATTGGTATGATGCGCATAATCAATCATGTTCACGCGACTCACCCGTCGGCAATCGAATATTCTGAAATTAGAAGACTGATCAGCAACTGCATCCACCGTCTCCCAATACCGCGATTCCCGCGTACCCTGAATATCATTGGGAACATACTTATCACGCCATACATGGCCCAGTGCCAAATACATTGATTCGGCAGCTCGCCAATGACGCTTTTTCTTGGGATCCGGCACCGGTCGAGTCTCCGCAATAGCAAGAGGACGAGGCATCCAGTAGCGCACGAAACCGACGCTTACTGGTTTCCATAGATGTTCCGCATCGATCAAGGCAGACTCCCCTAATCGCAGCTTTGGAACAGCTTGAGAAAAGTACAGAGTTTTCCCATTCGAACGCTTGCAGACATCGTACAGTTTCTGCATGTCATGTTGTGGCATGTCTTTGGGAAGCATGATAAGGAATCCCGGAAGTTTTCTCGCAACATCGTCACGCAATTGAATTCCATAGCTCGATTTCAATTCTGAATCGAGAATCTGAATAGCAACATTGTTCGCCGGACGCTTTATCCCACTAACATATTTGCCAACCAGAGATGGAGCGGGATCAACACCCCATTGCTTCACCAAGAAACGATGCAACGCAACTGCCCAACCGACGTACTCCGATTCGGAAGGTTTCCACTCCGACTTTTCACCCTGATGACCTTCATCAACAGTCACGCTCATGACAATCGCTCTTGTCCACGGGGCTTCGAGGGCTCGCTCCGAGTGGACAAAAGGAGGCCGGTAGCCGGCCAAGCCCTCAGTCTCCTTTGGAACATAGTCATTAGACTATTAAAAAGGTCCCGAACCTTCTGGAGTAATCCATCGGATTCGGGACCTGTTATGTTGGCGACCGTTCACCGGCTAACCGGCATTAGTCAGCTTTCAGCCGTCAGTTTTCACCAATTAGCCAGATCAGGCCTTGGCGACCTCAACGTTCAGCTCATCGCCGGCCGTCACTTCGAAAGAGGTGGCGAGCGTTTCGGAAGAGACGAGTTTCTTGAACTGTTCGACCTTGGCCACGTCTTCGGCGGGCACAACGAGCTTCAGGGCGATGCGGTCGGAGATTTGCAGATCGGCGGCCTTACGGGCATCCTGCACAGCGCGAATCACATCGCGCGCATAGCCTTCGGCGATCAGATCATCGTTCAGCTCGGTGTCGAGGATCACGAAGCCACCGGTCGGCAGCGCTGCGGAAACGGAGTTGGCGGCCTCTTCGGCGTTCTTCTCCTCCACGCTGTTGATCAGCTCATATTCGCCTTCCTCAAGCACGATCTCACCGTTCGGAGTCTCACATACCGGAGCGCCTTCGGCGTTCACATGCCATGCGCCGGACTTGGAAGCCTTGATGGCGAACTGCACGTCCTTGCGCAGGCGCTTGCCTGCCACGCGAGCGTTCACACGCAGCTCGTTGATGATCTTCAAGCCTTGGGCTTCGGCATCTTCAAGCGTGCACAATTCAACGTTCTTCACGTTCAGTTCGGATTTGAGAATCTCGTCGTATGCGGCCACGGCGGCAGTGTTTTCTACCACAACGGTCAGCTTGGACAGCGGCTGGCGCACGCGAATCTGCTTCGTCTTACGCATAGACAGGGTGCCGGACACGACCTCGCGCACCTTCTCCATCGCATCAACCAGAGCCGGATCGTCAACAAGCACACGGCCCAGTTCGCTCGCTTCGCCAGTCTGCTCGTCGGCAAGGAACGGCCAGTCGGCCAGATGCACGGATTCGCCGCCGGTCAGGCCACGCCACACGGCTTCCGCTTCCATCGGAGCAAGCGGTGCGATCACGCGCATGAATGCTTCAAGCACGGTGTACAGCGTGTTGAACGCGTTCGCATCCTCGTTCCAGAAACGGTCACGATTGTTGCGGATGTACCAGTTGGTGAGCATGTCGATGAAATCGGACACGGCTTCACATGCGTCGGAAATCAGGAAGTCATCCAGCGAATGCTGCGTCTTCTCGATCAGTCGGCGGGTACGTGCCAGCAGATAACGATCCATTTCCGGCAGTGCGGCAACCTCATCGGCATGCAGCGCACGAGCATCGAACCCGGCACCATTATTGGCAGCGTTCGCATACAGGGTGAAGAAGTAGTACGAGCTCCACACCGGCAGCATGACCTGGCGAACGGTGTCACGAATGCCATCGGCGGTCACGATCAGATTGCCGCCGCGCAGAATCGGCGAGCTCA
>OAWR01000233.1_pt1 | contig 15319 bp, 16 predicted proteins | sample 1476931 | NCBI WGS metagenome assembly OAWR01 (sample SAMEA2580242, study PRJEB22360) | human gut metagenome | biome: human gut; feature: human-associated habitat; material: faeces | place: Denmark | collected 2008/2010 | reverse complement strand
AATCTTACTAATAAACAAAATATTTATCCTAATTGCACCCTGGAAAATAATATTGCATCCAAACTTACATCAAAAAGTTGATATAAACTAATAAGCTTGATATCCAAGTCTTTATCTTTAGAATTTAAATAAAAACTATCTTGTAACTGCTCATCAAAAAGCCACAATAAACTATCATCTCTTGATTTAGCGATTAAAGATTTATTATCAAAAGCACTTCCTATATAAAAATACACATAACCATTAGGAAAAGAAATGTCAAGCAAGTCATTAAGTAAAGCTATATCTTCTGAACTTTGTACTTTCTTCTTGCATAAAGAATTTAACGACACAAAAGGAAGCATGGGACGAGCGGCTTTTGAATTTATATTTTTTAAAAAATACTCTTCATACCAAGATCTTTGTTCATCGCACATTAAGACAAAAGTGCGTCCCTCTAAAAGATATTTAAGTCTTGCAGCCATCAAAGGAGCCCATTCTAAACGACGCGACTCCAACCATGCCATAAAAGCTCCGCCATTGCGAATATTTTCAAGAGTAAAACTTAAAAAATCACTCATTTATTTATCAAGTCCGTAGCACTCATGTAGTGCTCTAACTGCAAGTTCTCCGTATTTTTCATGAACTATCATTGAAATTTTTATTTCACTAGTAGAAATCATACCGATATTAATCCCCTCATCAGCTAAAGCTTTAAAAGCTTTACTTGCCACTCCTGAATGTGATTTCATGCCTACGCCGACTATAGAAACTTTTACTACAGCACTATCACTTTCTATAGTTGTTTTTGAGCTTAAAATTTTTTGCATAGCATTTTTAGCTAATTCAAGTTCATTCTGAGGAACCGTAAAACCCAAATTTGTAGCGCCATCAACTCCAACATTTTGTATAATCATATCTACATTAATATTTTCATTTGCTAAAACAGAAAAAATTTCAGCTGCGATTCCAGGCTTATCTTCTACATTTCTTAAAGTTACTCTTGCTTGATTTTTATCCAAAGCAATACCACTTACTAAAGCTTGTTCCATTCCATCTTCCTTTGTTATCATTGTTCCTTCGTTATTGTTAAAACTACTTCTAGTTACTAAGTTAACATTTAATTTTTTTGCAAGCTCTACAGAGCGATTTTGCAAAACTTTTGCACCCAAACTTGCAAGTTCAAGCATTTCTTCATAAGAAATTTTATCCAATTTCTTTGCCTTTGGTTCAATTCTTGGATCTGTTGTATAAACCCCATCAACATCGGTATAAATTTCACACAAATCCGCATTTAAGGCACCTGCTACCGCCACAGCACTTAAGTCGCTTCCACCACGCCCTAAGGTAGTTACATTACCTTCCTCATCTACACCTTGAAAACCTGCTATAACGACTATTTTACCATTTTGAAGTTCTGATTTTATCGCTTTTGTATCAATATGATGAATTCTTGCCTTTGTAAAAACACTATCTGTAATAATTCCCGCTTTTCTCCCAGAAAATGATATAGCAGGATAACCCTTTTCATTTAAAGCAATAGAAAGTAAAGCACTTGTTACACGCTCTCCACTGCTTAAAAGCATATCCATATCTTTACCATTAGGAGTTTTACTAAAATATTCAGCTTGCTCAATAAGAGTATTTGTCACCCCACTCATTGCAGATACTACAACAACAAGTTGATTACCCTGTTGCGCACTTTGGATAACCCTATTGGCTACTGCTTCAATACGCTCAAGTGTTCCAACGCTTGTTCCACCATATTTTTGAACTATAAGCATTTTAGATATAACCTTTCTCTTCAAAATATTTGATCACTTTAACATAAATATTTTTTTTGAAATGATTAATCATTTCAAAAATTTGTTTAACACTCACAAATTGATAATCATCAAATTCAGGATGTTTGGTATTGATATTGATTGTAGCACCGTGCTTTAAACGCACTAAAAAATATTTTTGAATCTGCCCATCATAAGGATACATTTTTTTAACAATTTTACTCGGAAAATCATAACTCAACCATTCTGGATACTCAGCAATGATTTCAACCTCATCAGTACCTATTTCTTCTTTTAGTTCTCTAAATAAAGCGTTTTTGACACTTTCACCTTTATCAATACCTCCTTGTGGAAATTGCCAAATATTATCCATATCACTTCTTTTAGCTATAAAAATCTTACACTCAAAAGGATAAGAACTTGATAAAACAATAGCTGCAACATTTGGTCTATAATTTTTCTCGTTTTCCACAATATTTTTCCTTAATTTCAAGGATATAATTTTAACCTAAATCAAATCAAATTTTTATTAAAATACATTAAAAATTTAATAAAATATTTTAGGGTTTTTATGCATTTTTATATTCATATTCCATTTTGTGAAAGCAAATGTAATTATTGCGCTTTTACAAGTTTGAAAAAAAATGATTATGAAAAAGCCTATTTTAAGGCTTTAAAAGAAGATATTGTTTTTCAATTAAAACAATTTAACATTCAATCAAATCAAATTAAAACCTTATTTATAGGCGGAGGAACACCAAGTTGTGTCGATGCGTATAATTATGAAGATATTTTTAAAATTTTATATCCCTTACTAGATAAAAATGTAGAAATTTCATGCGAAGCCAATCCCAACTCAGCAACATTAAATTGGCTTAAAAATATGAAAAATCTAGGAGTTAATCGCATTTCTTTTGGAGCTCAAAGTTTTCATCCTAAAAAACTTCACTTTCTTGGAAGAATTCACAATCAAGAAATGATTATCAAAGCATTAGAAAATGCAAATAAAGTAGGTTTTAAAAATATCAATTTAGATCTTATTTATGATACAAAATTAGACAATAAAAAAATGCTTGAATTTGAACTCTTACACTTAAAACAAATCAAGGCTTTAATCACACACCTTAGTGCTTATAATTTAACCATAGAATCAAACACAGCCTTTGCCAAAAAAGAACATTTCAAAAAAAATGCTCCTAATTTAATGAAATTTTTTATCAAACAACTTCTAGAGCTTGACTTTTTTCAATATGAAATCAGTAATTTTTCAAAAACTAAATCTCAAATTTGCAAGCATAATCTTGCTTATTGGCAAGGAAAAAACTACCTAGCTTGTGGATTAAGTGCAGTAGGATTTTATGAAAATAAGCGTTTTTATACAGCAAAAAATTTAAAAAATTACATAGAAAATCCTACTTTTAGATCTATAGAGCAACTAAGCTCTAAAGACTTGAATTTAGAACACCTATTTTTAGGACTTAGAAGTATAGTAGGGATTGATGAAACAAAACTCAATCAATGGCAAAAAGACAAAATAAATATATTATTAAAAGAAAAAAAACTTTTTTACAAAAATAAAAGATATTTTAATCCTAATTTTCTCATTAGCGATGAACTTGCTTTATATCTCTCATCTTAAATTTAAGTTTTTTAAGTAAAATATTTATTTAAAATATCAAATTAAAGAGTAACGATTAATGAGTTTTGGTGAAATTATAGTTATTTTAGTTGTAGCGATTTTAGTCTTAGGGCCTGATAAACTTCCAGAAGCTATAGTACAAATAGCAAAAATTCTAAAGGCTGTAAAACGCAACATAGATGATGCAAAATCAAGCATAGAAAAAGAAATACGCATCAATGACTTAAAAGAAGAAGCTAAGAAATACAAAGATGAATTTTCAAGCACTAATGAAAATATACGCAAAAAACTCAGTTTTGAAGAATTTGATGACCTTAAAAGAGATATTTTAGATAAAACAAAGGTAGATTTAACCTTTGATAGCAGAGATGATAACACAAAAAATAACCTTAGCGGACAAAATTTAAATACAGAAGAAAAACCAAATCTTAGCAAATTAGAAACACAAGATAAAACGGAAAAATAAATGTTTGAAGAATTAAGACCTCATTTAATAGAACTTAGAAAACGCCTTTTTATAAGCGTTGCTTGCATTGTAGTTATGTTTATTGTATGTTTTGCTCTACGAAGCTATATCTTAGATATTCTAAAAGCTCCACTTATAGCTGTTTTACCCGAAGTAGCCAAACATGTGAATGTAATTGAAGTACAAGAAGCCTTATTTACCGCAATGAAGGTTAGTTTTTTTGCAGCCTTTATCTTTTCTCTACCTGTAATTTTTTGGCAATTTTGGAAATTTGTAGCTCCAGGACTTTATGATAATGAAAAACGCCTTGTGGTGCCTTTTGTTAGCTTTGCAAGCATTATGTTTGCCTTGGGGGCTTGTTTTTGCTATTTTGTTGTAGTGCCTTTGGCTTTTAAATTTTTGATTAATTTTGGTTTAAATGAAGATTTTAATCCTGTGATTACCATAGGAACTTATGTAGATTTTTTTACCAAAGTTGTTGTGGCTTTTGGCTTAGCTTTTGAAATGCCTGTAATTGCCTTTTTCTTTGCTAAAATTGGACTTATAGATGATAGTTTTTTAAAACGCCATTTTCGCATAGCTATTTTAGTTATTTTTGTTTTTTCAGCCTTTATGACTCCACCTGATGTTTTATCTCAATTTTTAATGGCAGGACCACTTTGCGGACTTTATGGACTTTCTATTTTAATTGTTCAAAAGGTAAATCCTGCTCCAAAAGATAAAGAAAGTGATGAATAAAGACTTACTTCTTTCAAGCTATGATTACACTCTAGCTAATGAACTCATAGCCAACTATCCTACAAATCCAAAAGAAGATGCTAGGCTTTTGGTTTTTGATCGCAAAAACAAAGAAATTTTTCATACTACTTTTAAAAATTTACAAGACTTTTTACCCAACTGCGCGATTTTTTTCAATGATACCAAAGTTATTAAAGCAAGAATTTATGGCAATAAAGTAAGCGGAGGAAAAATAGAGCTTTTCTTGCATCAGCCTTTTTTAAATTCTCACAATCCACTTTTTCTAGCTCAAATTAAAGGGCGTGTTAAAAAAGATGAAATCTTATATTTTAAAAAGGATTTAAAAATACGCGTTGTAGAACTTTTAAATGATGGTCTTCGAAAAGTTCAATTTTTTCAAAATGATAAAACCTTAGACACCTCAAATCTTTACAACCTGCTTGACAAGATAGGACATATACCCTTGCCTCCTTATATTAAAAGGGAGGATGAAAAAAGCGATTTAAAAGATTATCAAAGTATCTTTGCAAAAAATTTAGGCGCAGTGGCTGCTCCGACTGCAAGTTTACATTTTAGTGAGACTATGCTTGAAAATTTAAGAAAAAAACACGAAATTTATCATTTAACCTTGCATGTAGGAGCTGGAACCTTTAAAAGCGTGGAATGCGAAAATATACAAGAGCATAAAATGCATAGTGAATTTTTTAATATTCCGCAGCAAGCATGTGAAATTATAGATTCTAAACAAGCTATTTTAGGCGTAGGAACAACGGTAACAAGAACCATAGAATATTATGCAAGAACTAAAACAAAAAGCGGTTTTTGCGATCTTTTTTTACACCCGCAAAATCCACCTATAAGACAAAATCATCTTTTAACCAATTTTCATTTACCAAAATCTACTCTTATCATGCTAGTTTCAGCTTTTATCGGTAGAGAACAGTGTTTAAAACTTTATGAACTCGCCATAAAAGAAAAATATCGCTTTTACTCTTATGGCGATGCGATGTTAATCTTGTGATTTTTCTTTAAATTTTATTGCTATTTTAGCTTGAAGTTTTAGCCAATCTTTTTGAAGCATGATAGGAAAACCTCCATAAACACGCCCGCCTTCTAAATTTTTACTCACACCACCTCTTGCAGCTATAGTGCTAAAATCGCCTATTTTTAAATGTCCACTCGTTGCACTTTGACCACCCATAATAACATTGCGTCCTAACTCACTTGAACCTGAAATTCCAGTTTGCGCCACAATGATGCAATTTTGACCTATATTGCAATTATGTCCGATTTGAACTAGATTGTCTACCTTAGTACCTGCTTTGATAATAGTACTATCAAAAACTGCTCTATCTATAGTTGTACAAGCCCCCACTTCTACAAAATCTTCTAAAACCACATTACCATTATGATAAATTTTATAATGTTCGCCGTTTTTATTGTGCGCATAACCAAAACCGTCACTTCCTATTACACAATTGGCAAGCAAATGACATTTTTTACCGATTTTAGTGTCATTATAAATCACTACATTAGGATGGATAATACTCTCATCACCAATGCTGACATTATCGCCTATATAAGCTCCTGCCATAATAATTACATTTTCACCGATATTTACATTATCGCCTATATAAACATTAGGCATGATTCTTGCGCTTTTTGCGATATTTTGTACTTTTTCTTTAGCTGTGCTTATCAAAGGTTTAGCAAAAAGCTTGCTTAAAAAAGCAAAACTCAAATGTGGACTTTGAGTAATCAAAGCTTTAGTATCTTTAGGTACTAAATTTTCATATTCTTTAGATACTAAAATAGCAGCAGCTCCTGTGTGAGGTATATCTTTGGTATTTTTCTCACCATCACAATAAGTAAGCTCTGTAAAATTTGCTTTCAATAAAGAATTTAAAGCACTGATTTCTATATCCTCGCCTTTATATTCCAAGCTTAAAAATTCTGCTATTTCACTTAATTTCATTTAATCTCCATCAAAACAGATCCACTGCGAACTATATCACTAGGATTGTATTTTTTAATTGTTTTTAAAAAATTATCAATTCGATTTGCATCATCAGCAACCATTAAAAACAAAAAATTCTCATTGCTATTTGCAATAGTACCATTATAAGCTTTCAAAACGGCATCAAGTCCACCTAAATTTTCATTTAAAGGAATTTTCACCAAAGCCATTTCTTTGTCAATAAATTCTTCGCTTTCTATCACTTTATAAGTAGGAATAAGCTTATGAAGTTGTTTGACTATCTGCTCAAAAGTTCTTTCATTTCCTGAAGTGACTATATTAATACGAGAAAATTCTTTATTTTCCAAAGGTGCTACTGTAAGCGAGTCAATATTATAACCTCTTCCTGAAAAAAGTCCTACTATACGAGATAAAACCCCATGCTCATTTAAAACAATTACCGATAAAACCCTTCTCATTGTCTATCCTTTGCCTTTGGTAAAATCATATTATAAATCGCACCTCCTGCAGGCACCATAGGTAAAACATCTTCAAAGCGATCAATTTTTACATTTAAAAGAGAGGTTTTATCACTTTTTAAAGCTTGGCTAAAAGCTTGAATGAATTCTTCTTTGTTTGAAATTTCATAACCTTCACAACCAAAACCTTGAGCTATTTTGATAAAATCAGGCTGAGTGCTTAAATCAGTTTGTGAAAAATGCTCTTTATAAAACATACTTTGCCATTGTCTTACCATACCTAAAAAGGCATTATTTAAAATAATATTTATAGTTTTTATACCATACTCATAGGCAGTCATAAGCTCTTGGATATTCATCAAAACCGATCCATCACCTACGAAATTAATCACCACTTCTTCACCCACAGCAAGTTTTGCACCCAAAGCCGCAGGTAAAGAATATCCCATAGTTCCTTGCCCTCCACTTGTTGCAAGTTGTCTTGGATAATTAAAAGGATAAAACTGCGCCACCCACATTTGATGCTGACCCACATCAGTAATAATCCTTGCATCTGGAGCCATTTTCGCACATTCTTCAATCACCCATTGCGGTTTTAAAATCTCATTGCTATCTTCATAAGAAAGCGGATAAAGTTCATTATAACGCTTTAAAGTTTCGTGCCATTCTTTAAAAGTTGTGTTGAAATTTTCCTTTTTAAGCTCTTCTAAAAGCTCTTTAAGAACTTCTTTAATATCTCCTACTATAGGATAATGCGCATTGATAATCTTTGAAATAGAACTAGGATCAATATCAACATGAACTATAGTCGCATGTTTAGCAAATTCACTTGTTTTTCCTGTAATCCTATCATCAAATCTCGCTCCTACACTCACAAGCAAATCACACTCACTTAAAGCCATATTAGCAGCATAGCTTCCATGCATGCCTGCCATTTTAAGATTAAAAACATCATCACTTCTTAAAGTTCCAAGCGCCATCAAGGTTTCAACTGCTGGAATTTTTGTAAATTTTACAAGCTCTCTGATTTGCTCACTTGCATTAGAACTGATACATCCTCCACCCAAGTAAAACAAAGGTCTTTTTGCTTCTTTTAAAAGCTCTGCAAATTTTTTAATTTGCTTTGAGTTACCCTTATAAACGGGCTTATAAGTTTTCATAGAAATTTCTTTAGGATATTCCCAAAGTCCCAAAGTTGCACTTACATCTTTTGGCACATCTATATGCACAGGCCCAGGTCTACCACTTCTTGCTATATAAAAAGCCTCTTTTAAAATGCGTGGAAACTCTTCTATGCAAGTAACTAAATAATTATGCTTCACGCAAGGTCTTGAAATGCCTACTGCATCAATTTCTTGAAAAGCATCTGTACCAATAAGAGAATTTGCCACCTGCCCTGAAATCAACACCAAAGGGATAGAATCACTATAAGCCGTAGCTAGACCTGTAATAGTATTTGTAAAACCTGGTCCGCTTGTAACTATAGCTACGCCCACTTCTCCACTCATTCTTGCATAAGCATCAGTAGCATGCAAAGCTGCTTGTTCATGACGCACTAAAATATGTTTAAAGTACTTTTGATTGTAAATTTCATCATAAATATTAAGCGCAGCGCCTCCAGGATAACCAAAAACAATTTTAACATTTTCTTCTTTTAAAGCCTCGCAAATCATTGCTGAACCGCTTAACTCTTTCATAATAACACTCCAAAAAATTATTGTAAAAGCTCTTTAAGTGCTAAATTAAGTCTTTTGCCATCAACACTCGCACCTAATTTTATTTTAGCTTCTTTCATTACCAAACCTTGTTCTTTTAGTGAACTTACACCCAATTCTTCTATAAGTTGTTTTAAGGCTAAAGTTAACTCCTCATCACTTAGTTGTTTAGGCAAATAAATTTCAAAAAGACTTATTTCATTTTGTTCTTTTTGTGCTAAATCTTCACGATTTGCCTTAAGATAAAGTTCGATTGCGTCTTTGCGTTTTTTGATTTCACTTGCAATGATTTTATAAATTCTTTCATTATCTAATTCTATTCTTTCATCCACTTCTATTTGCTTAAAAGCTGCATTTAGAGTTCTTAAACTATCTCTTTTAAAATCATCTTTTTGTTTCATTGCCTCTTTGATATCGTTTAAAATTTGTTCTTTTAAAGTCATTTTTTTCCTTTTTAGTTAAAATTACAAGCTTTAAGGTTTAAACCAAAACCTTCTAAGCCTATATAGTCTTTATCACAACTTTGAGATAAAAGTTTAATTTCTTCTATACCAAAATATCTTAAAATCTGTGCTCCTATACCATAGTTTTTGTATTGAGTGGTACTGGATTTTTCTCCTTGCATGAAAACTATAACGCCACCATTTTCACTAAGAAATTTGATTTGCTCTAAAAGTTTTGAAAATTTATCTGAAGTTAAAAGCTCAAAATCACTACCACTGATATGAAATTTAACATTTTCACATTTTTTAATATCTTTAAAGCAAAAAGCTATGTGTTGGGTTTGATTATGATCGCTAAAGATAAATTTTTCTGCTTTAAAGCCTGCTAAAACACTTTGACTTTTTTCTTCAAGCTTAATAAGGCTTTCATGTTTTAGGCGATATTCTATAAGATCGCTTACGGCTATCATGTTTAGATCATGTTTTTGGCAAAAAATTTCTAGATCTTCTCTTCTTGCCATATCTCCATTATCTTTTACGATTTCACAAATCACACATGCACCTTTTAATCCTGCTAATTTACAAAGATCAACCGTGCCTTCTGTATGACCTGTGCGTTCTAAAACCCCACCTTTTTTTGCGATTAAAGGATTGATATGCCCTGGTCTTACAAAATCACTCGCTTTAGCATTATCGTCAGCAAAAATTTGTATAGTCATATTTCTTTCATAAGCACTAACTCCTGTTGTAGCATCTTTTGCATCTACGGTTATGGTAAAAGCAGTTTCGTGGTTTGAAGTATTTTTAGGCACCATTAAAGGAAGTTCAAATTTTTTTGCCAAAGTTTCATCTAAGGCTACACAAACCACACCACGAGCTTCTTTTATCATGAAATTTACTTTTTCTTGAGTGCTAAATTGCGCAGGAAAGATTAAATCGCCTTCATTTTCTCTATCTTCTGCATCTACCATAACAAGCATTTTTCCTGCTTGTAAATCCTTAATCGCTTGTTCTACGCTAACAAATTTCATTTTTATTTCCTTAAAATTTTTAAAATTATAACTTAAATTGCTTGACAAATAAATTAAAATTCATTATAATCACACTTTTAAAAAATATTTATTGGGGTATCGCCAAGCGGTAAGGCAACAGGTTTTGGTCCTGTCATTCAGGGGTTCGAATCCCTTTACCCCATCCACTTCTTATTTTATATTTCAAAGTATCTTATATGCCGCGAAGTAGAGCAGTGGTTAGCTCGTCGGGCTCATAACCCGAAGGTCGGGAGTTCAAATCTCCCCTTCGCAACCAGTTATGGATTTAAAATAAATTTTATTTAGATAGATTGTTTAAATAACTTTTTAAAATATTTTCCAGCCGTGTTTTCAGTTCTATAGGGGCTAGAATTTTTATATAAGGAATCCACTGCTTAACCAAATGCAAAATTTCATCTTCATAGGAAACTTGAGTGCTTAAAGTATAGCTTGTTTCATCTTCATCAATGATTTGATAATTACTTAGTATTTCTTTTCTAAAAAAATATTCCTTAGCATTTTTATCAAGTTTTAAAATCACTTCTTTACTTTCTCCAAGCCAGATATTAGGATCATTTTGGATTTGTTCCTCAAGTTTTTCATTGGGAATAAAATTTTCATTTTTAGTGCGAAATTTTGAAATTTTATCCAAATTAAAATGTTTTAATTTATCATTTTCATCCCCTAAAAGATACCAAATTCCTTTGTAATTTACGAGTTTGTAAGGTTTGATTTGGCGTTCTTTTTCCTTGTAGAAAAAAATCAATACATTGTGTTTGAGTATAGCTACACTAAGATCTTTAAAAAGCTCATAATCCACCTTTTGAAAACCTTCGTTTTTTACCATCAAAACTTTATTTACCCTATGGCTTAAAAGATCAACTATAAAGCCTTGATCGAGTTTTGGATAAAGCTTAGCAATACCACTTAAGGTGGCGAAATTTTGTATATCTTTAAAGCTTAATTTTCCCAAAGCAAAGCTTTCTAAAACATATCTTCCATTTTCTTTTTTAATAGGCATAAAAGTAAGTCTTTCGTTAAGATCTCTTTGTATGGTTCTTGTATCGACATTAAACTCTTGTGCAAGCTCTTGGGCGCTTAGACTTTCCCCATTGTTAAATTTTGATAAAATCTGCACCAAGCGTATGCTTAATTTGTCGTATTCTTTCATGAAATTTCCTTGTGGGTTAAAATGCTTTTTAACAAACTTACGCCTTCTATACCTAAAATTTCATTTCTAAGTTTTTTGACTTCATTTAAACTTGGAGCTTTTGCATGAACGGCTTCATTGCGGATTTCTTGAATGAGAGTAAGACTTTTTGAAAAAGGATAATTGATAAATTGAGTTAAACTTTTTCCTAAATGACATTGGATATTTTCATGTCTGAGTAGAAATTTAATACTTCCAAGATTGGGTTTTTGGGTAAAAAAATCTTTAAGTATAAAAGATTTACCTTGGACATTATAAGCTAAATCATAAAGGCTAGGATCTTTCATACAAGCTTTTAAAAGAACTTTTTTGGCAAAAGCGTAAATTTCATATTCTAAGGTTTTGGAGTATTTGACTACAATGCTTGTAAAATCATTTAAAAGATCGTTTTCGCTTTGTAAAAGCTCTAATTCTGCATGAATGATATTGCTTATGCTATCAGGGTGCAAGAGATAAAAAATCCTTTTGCCAAAAACAAAGCGTATGAAATTTTCTTGCATGACTAGATATTCTTTGCTTTTATACACACTTAGATAATGCTTTTCATCTCCTAAAAAATAAGAACACTCTTCTTTTAATCTCACAGGTAAAGGATAGGTGTAATTATTGCCATAGATAGCATAGGTGTGATCGTTTGGGGTGATGAAATTGGCTAAAAATTTATCTCTTAAAAGACTAAAATCTTCCCTGACCAATTCTCTTAAATCACTGATAATAAAAAAGTCTTCCACTTCTAAATTTTTTTCTTTATAATAACTAGGAATCAAACTTTCATCAACATTTTTAGAAATTTTTACCACCTTAGCGACAAATAAATTAGCATAATCGCTTAAAAAAAGTTGTAAGAAATTTTCTTCATTTGTACTTTGGTAAATTTCTTCTAAGAAATTTTGCTTTTCTTGATCGTTGAGTTTTGATTTGATTTTGCCAAAGGCAACTTGGGATTTTTCTTGTAAAATGCTTAAATGTTGCTTGATGACATCTTCTTGATAATAGGGATTATAAAGGATTAAAAGGTGGTTCATGCTTTGCCTTATTTTAGGATTTCTTTGAGATTTTGCTTGATTTCATTAGGATTTTGCTCGTATTCTTGTATGAGATCTTTTAAAATTTCAAACAACTCGTTAAAATCCTGCGGATGTTCTTTTTTAAAATTTACTATCAAATCCAAAGTTTTGCAAATACTACTTGCTTGATCTTTGCTGTCATTAAAAGCATTTTTTATATCCAAAACCATACTAATAATACGAGCACTTTGCATAGGGCTTGAAATGCGTTTAAATAAAAATCCTTTAAACGCATTTGCAAGGCTAAGAGATGAGAAAATTTTAGAAAACATCTGTCTTTATACTGTTTCTTTGCAATCTAGACAAATTTTTTGCCCGCTTTCGTCGTATTTCCAATTGTGTCTTGTTTGTCCTAATCTTTCATGTCCGCATAAATTACATTTTTCGTGCATTCTGCATTTTGAATCTTTTTTGATTTCATAATAATTATGAAAATTATCAAACACTTGAATAGAACAAAGAGTACATCGTCTATATCCATAACAATTATCAGGATTTAATATTTCAGGAGCTTCAAAATCATGTTGATTTTTTGTAAGATATTTTCCACAATCAGGGCAAATTTTGGAAAAAAAAACATTTTGGTTTATCTTTTTCATTTTGATATTCACCCGCGTGCCAACCAATCCCACATTTTACTTCCATTCCAATATCTTTAACAACTTCAGCAGTCTTAATAGTTTTGTCTTTAATTGCTTCTGAAGCATTTACCGCCTTATCTTTTAAAGAACTTAAAAAATTCATAAATTAACGCCCTATAAAATATAATACAATCGACGCAACAGAAACTATCAAAGCTAAAATTGAAATGCTATTTGTAAAAACATTTTTTCTTTTATTTAAAATATCTTTCAGTTCATTGATTTTACATTCTTGCTCTTGAACAATTTTGTCATTATAATTTTTATATTGTATAAATTCTTGATAATGTTTTTCTATGAGTTTATATTGTTCATCATCAATTTGATTTTTTTTATCTAATTCTACTTGGATATTATTTATCGTATCTTTGTGTTTTTCATGATCTTCTATAAAACTCAGTGTGAACTTTTGTATTTGTTGAAATTGTTCTTTAGCGGCTTTAGATAAACGAATTACCTTGCCATCGCTCTTTACAAAACCTTGCGCAATAATAAGAGATAAAGCTTGATTCATACGCGTAGCAATACAAAAACTGGAAGTAAAAAATATTACAACTTCTTTTAGAATTGTTGTCATTTGATTCATTGATTCATTCTGTAACTCTGCTACTTCAAGGATCATATTGGATTTAATTTCTTTTTTTTCTTCTGATGTTTCTCCAAGCCAACGTCCAAAAATTGGTATATAAGTTTGCCAATCACTATCTGTATTAAGATTTTTGGCTTTTTGTGTTCTATCTTTTGCTTTATCAGCATTCTCTGCTGCTGTTTCAATAGCTATAGCTATTTCACTGATTTTTTTATTAATAAATTTTTGAATATATTCTTCATCAAGGTTTTCAATATTTTGCAAAAAATCTTGATCTTTTTGTGTGATAAGTTCTAGCATCAGTTCTCCTTAGTTTGATTAAGTTTTTTGTATAATTTTTTAGTGATATTACAATTTTCAAATTCTTCAATTGCTGTTTCTACTTCTTGAGAACTTTGCTCTCTTATTTGGTTATCTTTTTTGATTTGTTGTATAGTTGCTAAAGTTTCGTTTTTTACAATATGATAAGCATCATTCAATGCAAACCAAGTTTTGGCAATTTTGTATTGTACTATCAAATTTTTTTGAGTTACAATTTGTATTTGTAAATTGCCAATTTTGGAATTGCTTCTCCACTTATCCATATAAAAAATAGCTATAGTGCTCAATACAGCACCACCAGCCGCTGAAATACATAAAGAAAGGGCATCCCCTATTGTTTCATCGGTAAAAGGGATAGGTAGTGACAAAAATACATTAAATCCAGGTATTGACAGCAGAAACTTGTGGATCATTTCACTTCCTAACATTGAAATTGCAGAAATCATCCCGCTAACAAAAATTTTCGATGCTTCAAAGTAAATTTCATCTTTTGGTATATTTTTAGGTGGATTAATAATGATTTTTACAGCTTGATATAGAGAAGTAAAGCCTGCACGTATGATTTGCACTATTTTTTTTAAAGTTGTAAAAATAGTGTTAATAATAAAAACCAACAAATTAGAAAAAAATGCTTGAATTCCTGCTTCTAAAGAACCTTTGAATATATCCTTCCATTTTGCCTTTATCTTTTCCCAAACTTTTTCCATTCTGCGTGCAAATCGTTTAAAAATTTCTTTAATATTTTCTTTTCCAAACTCTCTAAAGGTGGTTTTTAATTCAATAACAACAGCTTCAATAAAATCTTTTAAGACAACTCCAAAGGCAGAATAAACAAAGATTTTCATTGAATCTTTAGCACCTGTACTTAAAACTTCATTAGAATATTTGACAATTTTTTCTTTTATAACTTTCTTTTTTAGGTTTGATTTGGCTGTATTGTAAATTTTTTCAGCTTTTTTTTCATCGATTCCATATTTTTCAAAATTGGTTTTTCCTGTTTTTGGATCAATTTCTTTACCCCACTCCATAAGATCTCTATCACCTTTAGAAGCATTAGCACTTGCATCAAGCCACTTAAGATTGTCAGGGTGATTTGCTATTTCTGCCCTAATTGCATCATCTAAAAATAAATGCATATTAGGATCTCTATCAATTTCCTTTAAAGAAATAACATGATCTAGTTGCGCTTTATTCTTTCCAGCACCCCTTTCCATTTCTTCACCTGTGTATTCACTACGTACAATTTTTGGAGAATTATCT
>OAWR01000230.1_pt1 | contig 15469 bp, 17 predicted proteins | sample 1476931 | NCBI WGS metagenome assembly OAWR01 (sample SAMEA2580242, study PRJEB22360) | human gut metagenome | biome: human gut; feature: human-associated habitat; material: faeces | place: Denmark | collected 2008/2010 | reverse complement strand
CACAAAGAAAACCCAACGATAGCCCAGTCCTGTAGCAACCGCTGAACCCACAAAAGGACCTAAAACTTGTCCAATGTATGAAAAACTTTGATTAAAGCTAAATATTCTTGAAATTCCTTCTTTGGGGGTCATCTTGGTCAATAAAGAATTGACACTCGGCATCAGGGCACCTACACCAAAACCATAGGCAAAGCGTAAAAGGCCCAGTTGCAAGGCTGAACCTGCAAAACCACAAAGGAAATACAAGAGAAAACTATAGAATAACCCCATCAAGAGCAAACGATGATTCCCAATGCAATCACCCAGTCGGCCTAAATAAGGAGTGCTTAAAAGACTTGAAAAGCCCATAGCGGACACAATTAACCCTGAGTAAAAGAGGATATTATCGTTTTGACCCAAATAACGAATGTAAAGCGCCAAGATTGGGGCAATTGATTGGGCAGAAATTTGGATAATCATACTAGTCACAAAGAGCCCAATTAAAAGTGATTTGCTAGGAATTTTAGCAAATACTTGCGAAAGACTCATCATCTCTCCCTTTTCAATCGGTTGGAAGTCCTCGCGTAAACCAAAGATAGTCAAGAGGCAGCAAATAAACAAAATGAGTCCAACCAATAAAAAGGTCCCCCTCATTCCAAAGGCCTCAGATAAGGCACCCCCTAGCAAGGGGCCAATCAAGACACCTGCCGTGAGACCCGTGGACAAGGTCCCCAGGGCATAGCCAGAACGTTGCTGAGGAGCCTGACTAGCAATCAAGGCTGTTGCATTTGGCACATAACCTGCAAACAAGCCATTCAAGATTCTCAAGAAAAGCATCCAGAAGACATTAGGCACAAAGGCTAAGCCTCCCATTGTAAAGGTCATAACCATACTGGCTCTTATCATCATGGGTTTTCGGCCATAACGGTCCGCCAAGCGTCCCCAAACTGGTGAAACCAAGGCTGAAGCTAGGGCAGACAGAGCGACAGATAAACCAGCATACCATTCTACCATAGCGCCTTTAACCCCTAATTCTTCAACATAGAGAGCCATGAAAGGCATGACAATAGAAAAGCTAGCCCCAGTAAAAAAAGTTCCTATCCAAGCAATTTTAAGATTTCGTTGCCAATCAGCGGTTTTAAGCTCTTTTTGGCGCAAATCATCATCTTCTTTCTAAAATTCACTATCCATTATAACACAATGGCTAACTATAGGAGGTTAGCTAAATCTTTGATGGCACTCTTCACCTTTTCCTTCAAATCATCAATGCTCCCGTTGTTATCAATAACTAAACTAGCATACGGCAGTTTTTCGGATAAAGGCATTTGACTAGCAATACGCATGTCTGCTTCCTCAGCACTTAAGTGATTCCTTTTCATCAAGCGTTGGCGCTGGACCTCAGGAGACACCGCCACCAACCAAATCTGGTCAAACCAATCCTGATAATCATTTTCAATCAGTAAGGGAATATCCATAAAAAAGACGTCCTCTTCCTTGGCCAAGCCATCTCTTTGGGCTGCCAACTCTTCTCGGATAATTTTTCCCTGAATTTCATCAGATTGATGCCGCATCTCTTCACTTGAAAAGATTAATTGCCCTAACTTAGGACGATTTAATTCTCCATCAGAAAGAAGGATAGCCTCTCCCAACCAATCAAGCAAGGCTTGATACAACCTGCCCCCTTTGGTCTGCATGTCGTGCACCAGTTGATCGGCATCAATGACCTTGTAACCTGCCTCTTTAATCATTTCAACAACGGTTGATTTTCCCGAAGCAATGCCTCCTGTTAATCCTATAATCATCGTTTTTGACAATGAGGACACAAATGCGTTCCTCTTCCTCCTAACTTGATTTTCTCAATCGTGCTTGCGCAACGTTGCCCTGTCTTTCCGTAAACCTGCAAATAATCCTGCATGGTCCCGTCTTCACCGAGGGCATTACGATAGGTCCTTATAGTGGAACCACCTTTTTCAATCCCCAACTGTAATATGGCAATCGTTTGATCGTGAACTCGTTTCATGGCTGCCTTGCTGAGTTCCCTTGCTGGCGTCTCTGGATGAACCTTGGCTGCCCAAAGCACTTCATCAACGTAGATATTTCCTAGTCCAGCCACTAATTTCTGGTCCAAGAGTAAGGGCTTAATAGGCTTGTCGGAACGCATTAAAGCTCTCTCAAACGATGCATATTTAAAGGCCTTCTTAGTAGGTTCAGGACCAAGCTTTTTCTTCATAAAATAAGCTTCCTCTTGATTTTTAGATAGTAAATCAAAAGTTCCAAACTTGCGAACATCCTGATAGACAAGTGTAGAGCTATCATCTAACTTAAAAAATAAGTGAAAGTGTTTGTTGGTAGGAACTTGGTCTGTAAACAGCAGGTATTTCCCCTCCATACGCAAGTGGGAAATCATAATCAACTGACCAAAATCAAAAATGAGATACTTTCCCCTACGTCGCATGGCTTGAATCCTTTGACCAGGTAATTCATTTAGAAAGCTTTGATAGGACGTTTTTACCATCTTTGGGACCTTGACCTCAACCGACAAAATAGTTCGCCCTAGGACCAGTCTTTCTAAACCACGTCTAACCGTTTCTACTTCAGGCAACTCAGGCATCTCTTCCTCCTTCTAGCAAGAAAGCCGAGCAAGTGCCCAGCTTTTCTTAGTATTCTTTTTCGTTATAACCAAAATCGGCCAAATCAAGTTTTTTATCACGCCAATTTTTCTTAACCTTAACCCAAGTTTCGAGAAAGACCTTATCCCCAAGCATGAGTTCAATATCTTTGCGAGCAAGGGTACCAATTTTCTTGAGCATGGCACCTTTTTTACCGATGACAATACCTTTTTGGCTATCACGCTCAACCATGATCGTCGCACGAATGTGAACCTTATCCGTCTCTTCATCACGCTTCATAGAATCAATAACAACAGCAACTGAGTGCGGAATTTCTTCACGAGTCAAGAGTAGCACTTTTTCACGAATCATTTCAGACACCAAGAAACGTTCTGGGTGATCTGTAATCTGATCTGATGGAAAATATTGGAAACCTTCTTCAAGATTGTCACTCAAAACATCCACAAGGTGAGAGACATTGTTTCCTTGAAGGGCTGAGATTGGAATAATCTCCTTGAAATCCATTTGGGTACGGAAATCGTCAATCTGCTCAAGGAGTTGGTCGGGATGGACCTTGTCAATCTTATTAACCACCAAAATAACGGGTACCTTGGCTTGCTTAAGGCGTTCGATAATCATATCATCACCCTTACCACGAGGTTCATCGGCTGTAACCATAAAAAGGACCGTATCCACTTCACGAAGGGTTGAATAAGCAGATTCTACCATGAAATCCCCTAAAGCCGTCTTAGGCTTGTGGATACCCGGTGTATCTATAAAGACAATCTGTTCCTTGTCTGTTGTGTAAATTCCCATAATTTTATTACGGGTTGTTTGAGCTTTATCGCTCATGATTGCAATTTTTTGCCCCATAACATGGTTCAAAAAGGTAGATTTTCCTACATTAGGACGGCCAAGAATGGCCACAAAACCTGATTTAAATGTCATTTACTTTCTTTCTCTTTAGTTCTAGTTAAAAATTAAGTTCCAAATCTTAGGTATGAAAACAATCATACCAGTGATGAGTGCGTAACAAGATACGACAAGGACAGCTCCCGCTGCCATGTCTTTAGCATTTTTGGCTAACATAGAAAAGTGATAATTACTAGCCAGATCAACCACATTTTCAATGGCAGAATTGACAATTTCAAGAGCAATTACTAGAAAAACCGCCTGCAGGAGAAAAAGCCATTCTATCGCAGATACACGAAAAATTAAGCCAGCTAGTACCACTAAAACAGCAGAAACCAAATGCTTGCGCATGTTACGTTCTTCTTTAATAGCCGTAATTATACCTGTCAGAGCAAACTCAAAACTTGCTGTAAATTCTCTATTTTTCCACTTTTTCTGTGGATTATTGTCGCGTAAGTCCATAAGCAGTTAAAATTTCTTCCTGTAATCCAAACATTTCCGCTTCTTCTTCAGGGGTGTAATGGTCATAGCCATTGATGTGAAGAAAGCCATGAACAGCTAAGAAGCCCATCTCACGCTCATAGCTATGTCCATATTCTTCAGCCTGTTCGTGAGCCTTATCAACGGAAATAAAGAGTTCACCGATATAACTATCAAATTCTCCCATCATTTCAGCCAATTCTGGATTTTCCGCTAAATCTTCCTCATCAAAAGTGATATCTACCTCTGGCTTATACTCCAAACTAATGACATCAGTGGGGCGGTCCGTATCACGATACTCTAAATTCAATTCGTGACTACGTTCGTTAGTTACAAAAGTAACTGCCATCTCCTTGTCTTCCTTACCAAGTTTTTGCGCTGCAAAATCAAGCAACTCCAAGGTTTGTTTTTTTATTTCTTCAGAGACCTGTCCAGTCTCGTCAATCATTTCAACGTACATAGCATATCTTTCCGAACGATTGATTCCAGTTTTAGGACAGAACCGTTCGTTTCCTTTCACTAACAAATTAGCTTTTTATTACAAATACTTAATCACAGTTAATATCGCCCCAGATTAACTCCAGTCCAATATCAATCACTTCATTATATCACAAGGATACAGAAAAAGCAGACTTAAGCCTAATAGTCTGCTTCTTTTATTAAGAATATGATATAGCAAGCCTTTATCGATTTAAACCATGAGAAAAACCGTTTTTCCAAAGAATCCTTTAACTTCTCTGTCCCTACATTTCTTCATCAGCACCTTACTATTAAAAACTTTCAGTATCAAAATCCGACAAATAGCGAAAAAAAGCCATCGTTAAATGACTTTTTAAAGTTCTGTACGATTCTCAATTGCTCGCAACAAGGTCACCTCATCAGCATATTCAATGTCAGAACCAACAGCCAAACCACGTGCTAAACGGGTTACCTTAATGCCGGCTGGTTTGAGGACACGGGAAATATACATGGCTGTTGCTTCACCATCGGCTGTAGCATTGGTTGCAATAATGACTTCTTCAACCTCACTATCCATCAAACGAGTAATCAAACTCTTCAAATTAATATCATCAGGCCCTATACCGTTCATAGGTGAAATAAGACCTTGAAGCACATGGTAAAGGCCATGATATTCCTGAATCTTTTCCATAGCTGAAACATCTTTTGAGTCCTCGACAACCAAAATCTTAGTACGGTCTCTAGTCTCATCGGTACAGATATTACAGGGATCGTCATCCGTTAAACGCCCACAAACTGAGCAATAAGTCAATTCACGCTTAGCAGCCAAAAGGTTTTTAGCAAAATCATTGACATCCTCATCAGACATGCTAATGGTATAAAAAGCCAATCGTGTCGCCGTTTTAGCCCCAATTCCAGGGAGTTTTGAAAAACTATCAATCAGTTTAGCAATCGGAGTAGGATAAAGCATGAAGGCCTCCATTTCTTTTTATTCTTAATCTATTTCTAACTTTTTATCTTATGACATGATAACCGCTGCCCCAAGGACAAACACCCAAACACTATATCATAGAAAAATCTCTCATGCAAGGCACAAGAGATTTTAGACTTTAGTGAGTGTTTTGGTAAAGTTCCATAATGGCCTTGACTGCACCTTGATGGGCCTTACTCTTCCAGTCAAGCGCATGTGGGTACATAATTCCAACAGCTAATTTGGTTCCATCTTTGGCTGTTGCATAAGCTACAGCATTAAGATTAACTGTGGTTACAGAATTACCAGAACTATCTGTCGCATAGGTTTCGGCTGTTCCTGTTTTCCCACTAATTGGAATGATAGAACTTGCCATTCCTTTACCTGTTGCAAGGCTAGAACCTGAATTGACAACGTCATTGAACCCTTGTTGGACAAGACCAAGTTGCTCAGAATCTAAAGAAAGGGTATTGAGCACACGGGTATCAACCGTTGAAGAGAGGGTACCTAGACTACCATTTGCACCAGCATCGTAAATGCCTCCAACAATATGGGGAGCCACACGTTTACCACCATTAGCAATTGAAGCAACATATTGAGCTAGTTGAATGGTTGTATAGGAGTCATACTGACCAAAGGCTTCTGTCAGCACATTGGCAACATTGTATTTCTTGGAAATATAGCCTTCAGATTCTCCAGGTAAATCAAGACCAGTCGAAACTCCCATACCAAACTCGCCATAAGTATCACGGAGAGTCTTCATAGCCTTATCCATATTATCCGTTGACAAAGCCATACCTGGATAATATTGTTGGCCGAGGAGTTTGATTGCAATCTGAACCATATAAGTATTTGATGAATACTCTAAGGCCTGAGTAGCCGTAATGGCACGACTACCTTGATCCGTAAACCAAGATGTAATAGGAGCTGAACCAGCAATATTAATAGGCTGGTCAGTCAAAACTTGGTTACCGTAGATGACACCCGAACGCCAACCTGCCGTCAAGGTAGCCCCCTTAACAACAGATCCTGGAATGAAGACATCCGTAATCGTTCCTAGGGCATCCGCCTTAAAATCTGGTGCCCCTTTCTCATGCTTTTGTCCTGCCATTGCAAGTACAGCACCGGTGTCTGCATTTAGTACCACCGCATACATTCCCTCAGAATAAGTCGCCTTATTCTCAGCAATTTCTGAAGAAAGTTGTTGACTTAGGATGTCTTCAACACCCTTTTGAAAATTAAGGTCAATAGTTAACTGCAGGTTGTTACCCTTGCTACCTTTTTGCGTGATTTTATCACTGTCGACCTTTCCTTCTTTATCTACAGTAATTTCACGAACCGTATGTTTTCCTTGCAGTTTTTCCTCATATTCTTTTTCTAGATAAGAGGTTCCTACACGGTCATTGAGGGCATAGCCTTTTTTAAGGTATTCTTTGGCATCTTCCTGAGGTAAGCCTGCTTCTGAGCTTGAAACCTTACCAATCAGAGGAGATAAGGCCGAATCAGCTGTATGACGTTCCCAATCCTTAGCAACCGTGATACCATTAAGTTCCTTTTGTTTAGCCGCTACAATCGCAATCTGATCAGGTCTTAATTCTCCTGTCTTTAATGTGACTGTTGAGAAATTAGACACAGCATTCATCTGAGAATAAATGTAGACAATCTTAAGTTCATTCTCAGAATAATCAACGGCTTCATCAGGCACTGCATCAACAGCATTATTGTAAATAGTGGCTTCGGCAAGTTTGTTACCAAATTTGTCTGTTTTCTTGTCATTTGGAAGATTATTGACCACACGCTTATAGGTTGCAGAATCCGCAAGGTAAAAATCACGTTTTTGACGGGCAGTTACCTTAGTTTCAGTAAGAGTTACCATGGTTGCCAACTTCTCTGCAACCTTTTTCATGGTATCAGATGAGACCAGATTACTACGTGTAAAGGTAATGACGTCCTTACTTTGGTTGGTCGTCAGAGCAACCCCCTTGGCATCAAAAATTTGACCTCGCTCGCTAGCAATTCTAACAGTATACTTGGAATTATCCTCTAATTTCTTTGCATAAAAGGATTTGTTAGAAATTTGCATATAAGCAAGGCGTGCAAAAAGTAATAAAAAAAGAACAAGAACGACACCAAAAAGCAAGTAAACACGACGTGAGATATTAACTGGCTTCTTAGGTTTATTGGCTCGTTTGTCTTTTTGTTTTTGGCGCCATTTTTTCCAATTTTGATTGAGTTTTTTTGAAAATGATGTCACTTTTTTTCCTCTATGTTCTCATAAAAATTCTCTTTTATTTTATCATAAATCAGCCTAGGCAAACTTAAAAAAATGTCGAAATCTAAAAAAACTTGCCTCAATCTGAGACATGTTTTTTTAGATTATAATGACAATTTTCTCATCCAACTTGGAATGGCTTTACTGATGCGTGTCGGCAAAACCACATAGGCATTTTTTGCGAGGTCATCAGCAATGACTGAGTGAAGCCAGCTGGCAACCGTAACAGCTTTATAGCGGTCATTTGAAGCAAATTGAGCAAGAAAACCCGTTACCATACCGGCCAAGGTATCTCCCATGCCCCCAGTTGCCTGATAGGGACCACCAACCTCTAAATGAGCTACTTCTTTACTCTGGTAGACAGACGTTCGGTGGCTCTTAGCTACTAGTATGGTTTCAGCTGGAAAGTCCGCCAGAGCTTTCTGTGTATTAGAAACAGTCTGCTCCAAAATAGCTAAGCCAGAAAGACGTTCCCATTCTTTCTGATGAGGGGTAAGAATGAGGTGACACTCTGGCAAATCCGCCTTATTTTTCTTAGCAAGAAGGTTAAGGGCTGAACCATCAACAACCACGTTCTGATCTGGCCTGATATTTGCCAGGACCAAATTCAAGACTTGATTCGCTGCATCACTCTCACCTAAACCTGAACCGATTAAAACCACATTTGCAACCCTAAGATTATCAAGAAGCCTGTCCCTTTCTCCAAAATCAAAAGCCATAGCCTCAGGAAGATGGGCATGAAGTGCTGGAATATTGTCACGATCAGTCGCTACCGTAACCAAGCCAGCCCCACTATTGACACAGGCAATAGCAGCCATAATGATGGCACCACCATATGGATAGAGGCCACCAATTAAAAGCACACGACCGTAAGATCCCTTATGAGACTCTCTCAAACGAGGTCTAATCACCTGCCTAGCTAAATCGCCATCTACTTTCATAAGCTATCCTTTCGCACTACGAAGAGCAGCTTGATAGGTCTGTTCCATAAGCATGGTAATAGTCATAGGGCCTACACCACCTGGAACAGGCGTAATCATGCCAACTTTATCTTTCACACCTTCAAAATCAACATCGCCACAAAGTTTGCCTTCTTCATCACGGTTAATTCCCACATCAATGACAACGGCACCTTCTTTGACAAAGTCTTCTGTGACAAATTTTGCACGTCCAATAGCCACAATCAAAACGTCTGCCTTGTTACAAACATTCGCCAAATGTGGTGTTCTTGAGTGGGTCAAAGTAACTGTGGCATTTTTTTCCAAAAGAAGCTGAGCCATGGGCTTGCCGACGATATTACTACGTCCAATAATAACTGCTGTCTTACCTTCCAATTCAACATTGTACTCACGAAGAATTTCCATAATACCTGCAGGAGTACACGGCACCATTTGAGGACGTCCATTCCAAAGATTCCCCGTATTCATAGGGTGGAATCCATCAACATCCTTTTTAGGATCAATTGCCAAGAGAATACGCATTTCATTGATATGGTTAGGTAGTGGTAATTGTACCAAGATACCATGGAATAGCGGATCTTGATTGTACTTTTCAATGACCTCAATCAATTCTTCTTCACTTATTCTCTCTGAAAGATTGACCGTCTTGCTATGGAAACCTGCCTTAATAGCCGCACGTTCCTTATTACGGACATAAACCTGACTAGCAGGGTTGTCGCCAACCATAATAACGACCAATCCTGGTACAATCCATTCACTTTCTTTAAGACGAGCCACCTTTTCTTGCAATTGATTTTGCATTTTAAGAGCTAAGGCTTTACCGTCCATCATTATCACCATGTGTGTTCTCCAATACATACTTTTTTTCAATTATACCATAGGGAAGACTCTTTGTGAATTAATTTTCAAAATTTTCAAAAAAACAGTTCACATTTGAGTACTAAAAAAGCCGAAACACTGTTTCAACTTTTTGATTCGTTTTCGCTATTAATTGACAAAACTATTTTGCTGGCTCCATCCTTTAATGGCACATAAGGTCTTTTGTTGGAATTTGCCACTCTCATACATATGATCAGCACCAGTTAGTGAAATGAGCACCGAATCATGGTAGTTCTTTGCCGTTCTTCTTGCAATATTAGGGTGAGTCATCTTGTCCCTGGTTCCAGAAATCACGAGAACAGGACAAGATATTTGGCTAAAGTCCACGTAAGCTGCCTTCGTTTTATCAAACCAAGGAAGAGCCATCTGGGTGTAAACCTTGCCTGATTCTGGAACTAATGTCGCAAAAACTTCTTCTTTCAAGGACTCTTCTTGTTCATTCATACAATACTTGAAAAACTCCTTTTTATAAGGAGGCATAGCCTTTTTCCAAAATCCCCAGCGTAGAAAATGCTTACCAAAACAAGCCAGCATGGTTGGGTAAAAGGCAAAAATATCTGCCGTAGGTGCTGGTCCCATAAGAATCATACCAGCTACTTCCGTCTTTTCGGCAACCATCTGTGCCACCAAACATCCTAAAGAGTGTCCCAAAATAAGTGGCGGTTGATCTAGACTTTCAATCAAGTCCACCAAATCATCTCGGTAATTCTGCAAGGTCACTGTCCCAACCTTTGCTAGACAATCTTGGTAGGGTAAATCATGATAACGAAAGCTAGGAGTATGCACCTTATATCCCATTTGACGCAAACCTGAAGCGAATTCTCCCCAAACATTACCGTCACACCAGGTACCGTGAATTAGGACAATCTCTCTGTTCAATGCCATTCCTTTCATTTCTCCTTTGTTAAATCAAGCTAGATTTTTTCAATGTCATCATATCACACTTTCTCTTAGGCAATCTTTATACATTCCTTACAATTGTAAGTAAAAATGACCTCTTATCCAAATAAGAGATCATTTTCTTATATTCTATTAATGATTAGCTTTATGCATTTCTTCTTTGACCGCGCAAGAGCACTCACAATCACCACAAGATCCTTTTCCTTTGATATAGTGACGGATGCCTAAACCAGCCAAAGCGAAAATAATAAAGGCAATAATAAATGTAGACATAACAACTTCTCCTAACTATTAGCTTCTTGAAGATTTTCCAAGGTAATAATCTTATCCTTAATTTGACGCGGTTTACGAACAACGAAGTAAATCATAGTCACTAAAAGCAAGACTGCTACAAGTGTCCAAGGAGTTATCGGCTTACCATAAAGGAGAACTTGACCAAATTGATATAGAATCAAGCTGACACAATAGGCCAAACCTGTTTGAAAACCAATCGCTCCAACCGTCCATCTCAGATTAGCCATTTCACGTTTGATAGCCCCAATAGCTGCAAAACATGGTGCACAAAGCAGGTTAAAAATCAAGAAAGAATAAGCAGCTAGAGCTGAATAATCTGCTTGCAGGGCCGTAGCCAAACCAGCTTCACTACTGTTATGATAGAGAATTCCGAAGGTAGCCACCACGGTCTCCTTGGCTGCTAAACCTGTGAGAGCAGCAACCGTTGCCTTCCAATTTCCAAAGCCCAGAGGTGTAAAAATCCAAGACAAGCCTTTACCTAAAGTAGCTAAGATACTCACTTCTGTATCAACGGTCTGTAACATAAAGTTATAGTTGGACATGAACCAAATCAGGACAGTCAAACTGAAAATAATGGTTCCTGCACGTTTCACAAAACTCATAGCCTTACCAAAAGCATAACGCAAGACCGACATAGCCTTAGGCCAATGATAAGAAGGTAACTCCATAATGAAAGGACTGGTCAAGCCACCCAAAAAGCTCGTCTTTTTAAGGGCAATACCTGATAAAATGATGGCAGCCATCCCAATAAAATAAGTACTTGGAGCCACCAGAGGATTGTGAGGAAAGAAGGCCCCAGCAATCAAAGCGATAATTTCCAATTTAGCCGAGCAAGGCATAAAGGTTGCCGTCATAATAGTAATCCGACGATCTCTTTCATTTTCAATAGTCCGGCTAGACATAACTGCTGGGACACCACATCCTGTTGAAATCAACATCGGAATAAAAGATTTCCCTGAGAGTCCGAAACGACGGAAAATACGGTCCATAACAAAGGCGATACGACTCATATAACCAATATCTTCAAGCACACCTAAGCAGATAAATAGCACGAAGATTTGGGGAAGGAAGCCAAGTACCGTCCCGATCCCAGCCACAACGCCATCAACAATCAAAGACTTAAGCCAATCTTGGACATGAAGATAGGTGAGCCCAGAGGTAATCAAATCAGGAACATACTTGCCAAAGAGAACATCACTGGCCCAGTCAGTCCACATCTTTCCCTGAAGAGAAAGATAATAGACCGAATACATAACTACCGCAAAAATTGGGAGAGCCAAAATACGGTTGGTTACTAATTTATCAATCTTGTCTGACAAGGTTAAGGCAAAATCTTTTGTCTGACTCTGAGCCATCTTACAAACACGTTCAATAAAGGCGTAACGCTCATTAATGACAATAGATTCGGCATCCTCTGTGAAAACTTCCTCAGTGATACGTATGATGTCTTTGATTTCTTTACGTTGGAAAGCTGACAAATCTAGTTCATCCTCAACCAAAGCATCGTGTTCAAAGAGCTTAATGGCATAAAAACGTGCGGACCTTTGTGGCACAGAATTTCCCAAAACATCCAAAATTTGTGAGATGGCAGCTTCTAATTTATCATCATAAATTGGAAAAGCGATGTCTCCTACACTAGCGATCGTCGTATGAGCTGCCTTTTTCACAACCTTATCCACACCAGTCTGTTTGAGAGCGCTAGTCGCAACCACCGGGACACCCAGATGATAAGACAATTTATCGATATTAATTGTTTTTCCCTGAGCTTCTAAAACATCACTCATGTTAAGAGCCAAGGTCACAGGAATACCTGTTTCAATCAACTGTGTTGTCAGATAAAGGTTACGTTCCAAGTTTGTCGCATCAACCACATTTAAGATGCTATCAGCCTTTTTGCTGAGTAAATAGTCACGCGCCACCTTTTCCTCAGGACTATAGGGTGACATAGAGTAAATCCCAGGTAAATCCTGAATTTCGATATCTTTATGCTTTTTAACCAGCCCACTTTTTCGTTCAACTGTAACACCTGGCCAGTTACCAACACGCTGATTATGCCCTGTCATCAAGTTGAATAAGCTAGTCTTACCACTATTAGGATTACCAATTAAAGCAACTTCTATCATTTTTCCTCTCCCTCATCCAGCATGACTACACTAATCATTTGCGCTTCCGACTTGCGTAGCGTTAATTCATAGCCTCTCAAACTAATTTCTAAAGGGTCTCCTAAGGGAGCTACTTTACGTAATAAAAGCCGTGTGCGCTTTGTAATTCCCATATCCATGAGACGACGCTTGGTTTCATTAGCTGCGAAAATATCAGTGACGATGGCAGAACGCCCAACTGGTAGTTCAGAAAGAGGTATTTTCTCCTCATTTTCCTCAGCAGGTGTCAAATCAATCTTATCTAGAATCGATGCATCAAAGGCTAAGCGACTCCCTTTCACTATAATAATAGCACTGTTTTTGGTCTTAGTTACCACCTCAATGGTTTCACCAGGAGCTAACCCTAAGTTAGATAGGTGCAAAAGACTATCTTTAGGAAGGTTAATTCCAAGAATCCTATAAGGGGTTTTTAAGGCCGTGTCATATATAAGCATATTTCTTGACCTTCTATATTATTTTTGGTATGGCATCATTATAGCATAATTATCCATTGTTTCCGTAAAATCGCCCTAAACAAGAATGATTCTAGAAAAGTAAAACAGCAAAAAAGACTGGAATAATTCCAGCCTTCACAAACAAGATTTAATCTCAGTCTTACAATACCTTACTCAAGAAATCCTTTGTACGTTCTTCTTTCGTATGGTCAAAAATCTCTTGTGGTGTTCCTTCTTCTACGATAACACCGCCATCCATGAAGATAACACGGTCGGCCACCTCATAGGCAAAGCCCATTTCATGCGTAACGATAGCCATAGTCATCCCAGACTTGGCAAGGTCCTGCATAACCGCAAGTACTTCACCAACCATCTCAGGGTCAAGGGCAGAAGTTGGTTCGTCAAACAAGAGAACATCTGGATCCATAGCCAAACCACGCGCAATCGCAATACGTTGCTGCTGACCACCTGATAGGCTACTTGGATAAGCATCCGCCTTTTCTCTCAAGCCAACCTTATCTAAAAGTTCCAAGGCTTTAGCTTCAGCATCAGCTTTAGAAATTCCCTTAGTTTTAATCGGAGAGAGGGTAATATTTTCTTTAACCGTCATATTTGGGAAGAGGTTAAACTGTTGGAAAACCATTCCCATTTTTTCACGCATTTTGAAAATATCGTTATTCTTGTCTGTAATATCCACACCTTCAAAGGAAATTACACCTTTTGTAGGCGTTTCAAGCAAGTTCATTGAGCGTAGGAAGGTTGATTTACCAGATCCTGAAGGACCAATGATAACCACTACCTCACCTTTTTTAATATCTAGATCAATCCCCTTGAGAACTTCGTTTTTACCAAAATACTTGTGAAGATTTTTAATCTCAATAATTGTTTTTGCCATTATTTACTTCCCTCCCCAAGTCGTTTTTCCATTTGTTTCAAAAGCGCTGTCATAGCCGTTGTCACAATCAAATAGTAGAAGGCTGCGAACAGAAGCGGTGTCAAGGTCAAGTAAGTTGTTGTCGCAACAGTCTGTGCACCATTCCACAATTCCATAACGCCGATGGTTTGCAAGAGCGAGCTATCTTTGATAATCGTTACGAACTCGTTACCCAAGGCCGGCAAAATATTTTTAATAGCCTGAGGCAAGACCACATAACGCATGGTATTCCATGGACGAATACCAAGTGAATAGGCTGCTTCGACCTGTCCTTTCGGAATAGACTCAATCCCTGCACGCACACTTTCAGAGATATAGGCACCACTATTTAAAGAAAGGACGATAATACCAGGAACGATACGTGACAAATCAAGGTTCAAAATTCCGAACTGAACCGTTGGAAGGTTCATATGAATGAGGTTGAAAGCAATCATGATTTGCACAACCATAGGCGTTCCACGGAAAACCCAAACATAAAGGCTTACCATGCGTTAAAACCCCAAAAAAGAAGGGGTGGGGAGCCACTCTAATGGCTTGATTCCAGAACGCTTAATCAGGGATACCAAAACCCCAAGAATGGTCCCAAAGAAGACCACGCAGACTGAAATCATAATTGTTACTAAGACACCATAGTTAAAGTAAGACCAGAACTGTGGCAAAAATGAAAAGTTCATCAAGATACTCCTTATTAATATTCCTCATTATTATATCAGAAGGATGCATAATAATAAAGTATTTTCTTATAAATGCGATATTTCAGTATAAAAAGTAGCTTAAAGACATAAAAATCAAAAAAGAGTGAGTAAGAACAATTTTACATGCTCTTTCCCACTCCCATTAACGATTTTGAAACCCCTAGTCTAAAAAGAGTCGGTTTCAAGTTATTGATTAGTAAAGCAAGTCGTAGATTTCCATTGCAATCAAGTCAATGCTATCAAATGAATAAGATTCACGAGCTTCAACGTCACGCAATGTGAAAACTGGACCATTTTCTGGATCGTTGCTAAATGATACTTCGGCAACAACCACTCCTTCACGTTCAAAATTACGTTTCAAATTACCACCATCAGCCGCCATCATTTCAAGACGGTTAATGATTCTCACCAAATGTGATTCCATGTTATTTCTCCTATTAATTGTGTATTTCTTACTTATTTTATCACACTTATGGGAAAAATGGGGGAATTTTAAATATTTTTCAAGGAATTGTACATGATAGCCTTGAT
>OAWR01000223.1_pt1 | contig 15776 bp, 11 predicted proteins | sample 1476931 | NCBI WGS metagenome assembly OAWR01 (sample SAMEA2580242, study PRJEB22360) | human gut metagenome | biome: human gut; feature: human-associated habitat; material: faeces | place: Denmark | collected 2008/2010 | reverse complement strand
GGGAATTTTAATTTCTTTTAATTCTTCAGGATTTACATTAGCTTGATTAATTGATGGTCTAGCCCTTCTTCTTATCTCTTTTTTACCAATATGCGTATTTAAAAAAACTGTAAGATACTCTGGCAACAGAATTTCCTTATTGCAAACAAGCCTTACTAAATATGAAGCAAAAACAAAGTTTTCTCTATTGTTATAAAAAATTCCTGTTCTGCCCACAAACTCATAGGAATTTGTTCTATTAAACAAAACATCTCCATAATTTAACCTAAAAGTTTGCAATTCATTTTTATCAATTAAAGCATATTTTTTGACTTCAAAATTACAAAGCATATTATCAATGTCATTCATTCTATAAATAGGGATACCATCGCCCTCTTCATTCATATTTATTGAAATACCATATTGAGATTTTAATAAACATTCTCCTATTTTTTTATAGTTCAACTTATTGTTATAAATAAGCTTCATTGTCCAAAAACTATCATCTATGCGAAAATCTATATTTTTTTTCACTTCACTAAGCTTTAATACACTTACTTCTAAATGTGGATATTTTTCCTGCAAAGTTTGGTTTAGATTCATTTTATTCCTTTTTTTATTTCAATCTAAGTAAAAAATATTTATAATTATAAAGCTCAACTACCGGTGGTAGAAAGAGATGGCTAGCTTTTATGCTTCTTGCAGATGCCTAAATCTGCACCAAACCCCTAAAACCATTCGCAATTCTTTAGCTCTATATCATTTCCGTTTATATAATTTCTATATCTTTTTTCATAAATATTTTTATTATATCCTTTATCTATGTAGAAACTTGTCACTAAAAATGAACTACTTCTGCCTAGCTTTTGTAAAATAACTATAAAATTATGGTTATATAACCACAAATAAAAACGGATTGCCCGTTTCTCTTTATAATAAAAAGCTTTAATTTCGGGATGAGTATGATTGATAATAATTTGTTTAATCCAATTTATTCTGCAAGCTCTTTGGCTATCAAACTCCCTTGTTTTATTTTGTTTGTTTTCTCGTGTTGTGATATGCCAAAATATCTTTTCTTTCCCCTTATGCTTCTTATGTGATTGCGGATCTATATAAATACAACCTGCTAAATACAATGGAACCTCAATAAAGTCTTGTTTGAAAATTTTATAAGCTAAGTCAAATTTTTCATTTTCACATTTACAAGTGCTAAAATCCAAGAGGTGATACATTATTGTTCACCTTTACTCAATTGAATCCTAAAAATATTAAATTTATTTTCCCAAGGTGGCGTTCCTGCATCCAATTCAATATTTGCCAATGTTTCAATTTTATTTATAATATAATTTTTTATTTCGCTTACATGCTCTATATCATTTCTTGCTTTGTATGAAATAGCACCTATTAACAAATCCACAAGTTGAACAATATTTGATTCATGTGATTGAATTGTAAAAATTTTTATATTTACTGATTGTTTAAATTTATTAAACAAAACTTTTTCCAATCCTTTTATTTTATCTCCACTCTTCGTATCTTTATAATCAAGATATATTTTTATTTTTGTATCAATATCTATTAAATTATGCAATGCTTGATAATACATTTTATAATAAAATAAATCATGATCTCCTTGATTGTAAATATCATGTTGTAGAATGGTTTTATTTGGAATTAATACAGCTTTAAACCACATATATACAGAAGAAAAAAAGAATTCTAATAATTCATCATAAAAACCTTTTTGACTTAAATTTAGTTTTGTCCATTTAATTTCTTTATTATATTTGTATTTATGCTTTAAATATTTAATTGTTTTATTAATTTTAATAATTTCAGATGATGGAACTTTAAGCGCTCCTAATACCATAACCCTTGAACACAAAGTTGGATTATCTTTGTAAAATAAATGATTGCTTTCATCGCAAAAAATTTTAAATTCTTTCATATTATTCATTCACTTATTCTTTCCAAAAACTCAAATTTTCTGCTTTTGCAAATTCAATAAAAGCTTCAGCTATGCCATCTTTTTGCAAGTCTTTATATTTTTCTACATTTAATCTATATTCTTGTATTCTTTTGTCAAACTCTTCTTGGCTTTCATCTTTTTGTTTTATAGGCTCATCTCCTTCTAAATGCGGATGAAATAAATCATGTTTTACTACTAAATGATCATGAGAATCTAAAAGTGGGTAATAAATCTTTTCGCCTGAATTATCTTTACTAGGCTCATTCATAGTAGCAAAGAAGATATTATAGTCCTCACACTTTGGACATAATTTATCATCCCATTTTTGTAAAAATAAAACACTTGTTTTTGTCCCCGTGTGTGGCTTAAAGACATTTCCATGAAGTCCTACAACCGCTAAGATTCTAGCTTTTTGTGCGATAAATTCTCTTATATATTTATCGCTTGAATTATTAAAACGCCCTTGTGGCAATACAATAGCCATTCTACCACCAGGCTTTAACATATCTAAATTTCGTTCAATAAATAAAATATCTCTTCCTACCTTACTTTGAGGTTTGCCATTTTCTTTTTTGCCTAGCTCATATCTAGCTAAAATTCTACTCTCTTTTATATCTCCTGCAAAAGGCGGATTTGCCATTAAAACATCAAAATTAAAATCTCTATTTTGATTTTTAGTTACTCTTAAATTTTTTAAGCGTTTAAAACCTTCAAAATACACATCTTGCCAATCTTCATCATCTTTTACCCACTCATCCCATCTATCAAAGTCAATGGAATTTAAATACAAAACATTTGTATGCCCATCACCTGCAATTAGATTAAGCATTTTTGATACGCGCACACTCTTTTCATCAAAATCTATACCAAACACTTTTTCTTTTACATAATCTTGACACTCAGAAATCTTTTCTTGGGCTGTAAAGAGATGACTTGCTTCTATGCCTCTTTCTTTATAAATTGAACGCCACACATAAAAACAAGTATGTATCGGAAATCCACAACTTCCACTTGCAGTATCTATCATACTTTCATCTTTTTTGGGATTTAGCATTTTTACACACATATCTATTACATAACGCGGAGTAAAATATTGCCCTTTTTCACCTTTTGAGGATTTATTCACTAGATATTCAAAAGCATCATCAATCACTTCTAAATTTGAGTTAAATAACTTTACATTTTGCAATGATGATACACATACACTTAGGTGCGAAGGAGAAAGTTTAATTTTCTCATCATTATTAAATACACCTTCCCATTTTTTCTTTGCTTTATCAAAGAGTTTTTCTATTTTTTGCTTAAGTTCAGAATCAGACTCTCCATAATTTCTAAACTCTAAGCTCTTTGTTCTATCTCTTGCACCCTCTAGCTCATCAAAAAGTTTTATAAATATAAGCTTAAAACATTCTTCAAATACATCAACTCCAGCATTTGCCAACACCTCATCTTCCATTTCTGTAACTAAATTCTTTAAACTTCGCTTTTGACTTTTTAAAATATCTTCTTTAATCAAATCATCAAAGGTAAATTTTACTTTCAACAGATCCGGTAATGTCTGGTTTGATGCAGGAATATTTGGAATAGATTCAAAATAATTTGGATCTTTTCTATGATAATAGCTAATTTCTTTACCATTACACCACACAGCCATAGTTGCACCTGTAGCATTACAATAACTTTTTAATTGTTCTTTGCCATCTTTCAACTTTGGCTTTTTTACTTCTATAATGATGTATGGGACTGTGATTTGGATTTTATCCATTATCACAATATCAGCCCTTTTTACTTCGCGTCCAAAATGCACACCAAATTCAATTTTTATCATATCTTTAGGATAGTTATATTCATTTAAAAGCTTATCGATATAAAGCTGGCGCACAATTTCTTCTGGCGTAAGTTTAATTTCTTTATCGCGGATAAGGCAATTAGTATAGTATATAATTTGGTTATTTTTGTTTGTTTTAGCTATAATTTTAGTTTCCAATTCAGCAATAGCTTTTTTACTAAATAGATCTAGCTTATAATCACTATCTTTTAAAATTTCCTCAATCATTCTAAACCTTTAAAAATTTTCTATCAAGTCTTTAAAAACAAGACAAAGTTTTTCAAATTCTTCTATACTTACCCTTTCATCAATAGCGTGAATTCTATCATTACAAACCCCAAATTCTACTACCTTTACACCGTATTTTGCAAAATACCTTGCATCACTTGTACCGCCTTTGGTATTAAGCTCTGGCACTTCATGAGTGATTTTTTGAACGCTTTCATTCATTTTTTGAACGATTTTATTATCGATATTTGTCAAAAAAGCTTCGCTTGATTGTTTTAGCTCTAACTCATAGTTTAAACCATGACAAATTTTTTCTACATAACTTTTTACATCTTCTAAGCTTGTATCAGGGGAATTGCGTACATTAAACATAAGTTTTAAATCATTTGGCGTTACATTACATACCCCCATACCTCCACGAATATCAGTTATAACGATTTTTGAAGGACTAAATTCAGCACTACCTGGATCAAGATCAAAACCCGCTAAAAGCTTTAAAACCGGTGCAAAATCATGCACAGGATTGATACATTTTTCAGGATAAGCAACATGCCCTTGTTTTCCACGGATTAAAAGTTTTCCATTGATAGAACCACGACGCCCTATTTTGATACTATCGCCCATTTTTTTTACGCAAGTAGGTTCAGCAACCACAGCATAATCAGGTAGCATATTTTTTTCTTTCATCCATTCTAAAACAGCTTTTGTTCCGTATTTTGCCTCGCCTTCTTCATCGCTTGTTAAAATAAGGCTTAATCTCCGCCCTTTAAAGCTAACATCCTTTACAGCATCGATAAAAGCAGCTACGCCACTTTTCATATCCTGTGCACCCCTTGCATAGATAAAGCCTTCTTCCTCCAAAGGCTCAAAAGGATCATTTTTCCAACCCTCACCCGCAGGAACGACATCTACATGCCCACCAAAAGCTAAATGCTCACCCTCATCATTAAATTTCTTAGTAAGCAAGAGATTTTTAATCCCCTCTTTTTCTATAAAAAAAGCTTCAAAATCACTCAGTTCCATAGCGATGAAATTTAAAGCTCCATCATCATTTGGCGTAACAGATTTAAATTTTAAAAGTTCGATTAAAAATTCTTTTGCATTCATTTTTTTATCCTATAAAAGTTTTGTATAATAAACTCAGAGCGAAATACTCTATAATCAAAGCTGAAACTATATTGATAATACGAATCACCTTTGCACTAAAAAGATAGCTGTATTTTGCGACAACAAAAGCTAAAGCACCTATCCAAAAAAGAATAGCAACAACAAGCCCCAGTATCGTAGAATAAGTGTGTTGATTGCTTAAAACTATGCCTGTAGCACTAAGCCAAAAACCTATCACATAAGGATTAGAGCCATTTAAAATGATACCTTTAATATAACTTTTCAAAAGACTTTCTTTAAATTCTTTATGCTCTAAATTTAAGCTTTCTTTCTTTTTTCTTAGCATCAAATACGCCATATAAGTTAAAAAACAAAAACCAAAAATCGCCAAAAAACGCATAAAAATGACATTGTCTAAGAAATTTAAAAGCCCAAATTGAAGCAAAAAAAGATAAAGCATATCTATACTAAATGCTCCAAGTCCTACAGCTATGGAATTTTTAAAAGCTTTTAGTGCATAAGTTAAAATCAAAATATTTACAGATCCAAAAGGCACACTCACTCCAAAGCCCAAAAAAACTCCACTTAAAAAAGAATCAAACATTACCATCTTTCATAAAATTTTCTATATCAAGTGTGATTTTATCAATAGCGCTTATAATATCTTCTATATAGATTTTATCAAAATATCGCTCTAAATTCACATCTTTTTCATAAATATTTAAAATACTTTTTTCACACATTGAAGCATACTGCCCCACAGGCAAAACCGCCCCACTTGTGCCTATGCTAATAAATAATGAAGTTTGATGAAGTAAAGAATAAAGCGTAGCATAAGCAGGAGCTTGCTCTTCAAACATGACTATATTGTGTCTTAAATCCTTACTTTTGCATTTTGGGCATTGTTTATCTGTGAATTTTTCATAGCCTATATTAAAAATTCCTTCACATTTTAGGCAACGAAGTTCGGGCAAAAAGCCATGCAAATGAATCACATCTTTACACCCTGCACGCTCTAGCAAATCATCTACATTTTGCGTGATGACAAAAAGGTTTTTACCCCATTTTTCTTTTAATTGTGCGATTTTTTCATGAGCATGATTTGGCTTTACATTTTGAAGTTGTGCCCTTCTTGCATCGTAAAAATCAAGTACTTTTTTAGGATTTTTTCTAAAACCTGTTGCAGAGCAAACCTCCATCACATCGTATTCTTCCCAAAGTCCATCATTATCTCTAAAAGTTTTAAGCCCACTTGGAGCAGACAAACCCGCTCCGCTTAATATCATAATGTTTTTCATCGCTAAACCTTATAAAATTTACAAAGTTTAGCGAAAAATGCTTTAAGAAAATAAATATTTTTGCAAGATTTTTTCTTTTTCTTTTTCTAATCTATCAAGTTCTATTTTATATTCATTGATTTTTTTCTCAATCTTGTCAATTATATCTGCTATTTGATCTTGAAATTCTAAAGAAGGAAGTTTAACTCTTAATGCTTTTATTCTATCTATTGAAGCTCTAAGTTTTCTTGAAAATCCTTGTTTTTTACCAGCTTCATTTAAAATAAAACTTATGTATTTAGCATTTATTTTTGTATCATCAACCCTTAATACCCCACAATGATCAGTTGGATAAAACTTTTTATTTTTTGGTATAAATCCCACCATCCAATCTCCATCTATACCCCACAAAACAGAATCATTATCATAATCTTGCAAAATTTCTTTATTAACAAATCCAAATACTTCCAACACATTTGCACTATAAACAGGAATTTGTCCATTTTCAAGCAGCTCATTATTTAAAACTCTTTTTCCAATACTTAGTTTAAAAATTGGATTTGATAAAGCATATTCTTTAATTGTTTTATTAAATGATGATAAAAATTCACTATCCAAATTTATTTTACACAAATTATTAATTTTATCTAAAATAGAATTTAGTTCATATTCTTGACTGTCCTCTATAATACCACATTTTTGAAGCATTGCTTTGATTAGGTTTTGATACTCTTTTATACTCAAACTTAAAGTATTATACTGCTCTTCTATCTTTTCACACTCTGCTACGATTTGTTTTTGAATTTCAAGCGGTGGTTTTGGAATAACCATATTTTGCAAGATTCCTAAATTTATATTTTGTTGCGAAGTTGTAATAACTTCGTTATATAATTGAAATTTAAAATAATCAATAGCATACATAAGATATTTATTTATAAATTCTTCATTTGGAATAATAGCTACTATAGCTTGATTTGTTGTCATATCTTCGCCTAATATTCCAACTCTACCAATAGTTGCATAAATTGAAACAACAACAGCACCTTTTTGTATCATTTTTGCATTAGAATTCTTAAAACCCTCTCTTGTAATTTTTTCTTTAGTATCCATAATAACTTGATGGTTAGAGTAATCGCTAATTGTTAGCCACTTAATATCCCCATTCCAATAATTTATATTTTTTCTTGATGGTGTTCCTCCCATGAAAAAATCTCCACAAATTTTCAATTTAACCAATGGGTATTGAGACTTTATTTCTTCTCTTTGAGTTTTTGGATTTAAACTTATAGCTTTATTAAATTCCACTTTTTCAAAATCTATCATATCAACAAGCCTTGCTTTTGTAGCATAAGTCTGTAATTCTTGCGGGATAACATCAAGCGTATTTAAAAAAGATTTGTAGATTAAAGTATTAAGCTTAGTCTCATTTTGTGGATTGCCTCTTTCAAAAAGTGGGCTCAAATAAGGCTCGTGCAATTCTTTTAAACCTTCATCACCTTTTCTATTACTCCACTCATAACCTAAAAATTTCTTTTGTTCTTTTATATCACTTGGGGATTTTATGATTAAAACTTCTTGATTAAGACTTAGACTAAAATAAAGCAATTTATCCTTTTCTATTGCCTGAGCATAAGCTAAAAAGGCTTTATCTTCTAAATCTTGCTTATCTTTACTTTCTTTATAAATTTTAGATTCTTTAAGTTTTTTATAATCACTTGTTTGCCTAAATGCATTGCGATAATCTTTAAAGGCTTCTAACTCTGCAAGATTAAAATCTAAGTTTCCATTTAAAAAATTACTATAAAGCTCTTTATCAAATTTTCTAAAATCACAATATGCACTTAGATAATTTTGATAAAAGTTTTCATTGTCTTTTAAATTTTCAGCTTCTATGCGTTCTTTAATCAAACTATAATCTTGAGAAATAAGATGATTTTCTTGTTTAAAAGTTTCTTTTTTGCGTAAAAATAAAATAATCGTATTTGTCCCTGTTGCTCCAAATGTTTGATTACCTAGCTCTACAATGGCAATAAAATCAAAATTTTGAAACAATATTTCTCTTGTATTTTTATAAATAGAATCCTTATTTAAAATAGAACTTGGCAAAATAATGGCAGCTTTAGCATTATCATTTAAAATTTGATTTGCTCGCTCGCAAAAAAAGCATTCGATAGAATTATTTGTTTCTATGTTTATATCATCGTTAAAAAGTTTATAGGTATTCTTAGATTTATCACTTAAAGTTTCTAAAAATCCTTTTACAGAATAAGGCGGATTTGCTATAAGCAAATCAAAACTATTTGATTCTATTTGTGGTTTTGCTTTTTCTCCTTCTAAATTATTTGTATTTGCTAATTCAAAAGAAGCAAGTGCATCAGCATATAAAATATTGATTTCATTTTGCCCATACATTGCACTTGATACCTTAGAAACCTTACTTAAGCGATACTCTTTTTCAATACCATAAATATTTTTATAATGCTCTTTAAGCTCATCTTCTGTTAGATAACGCTTAAGCTCATTGGCATAGGTGTTTAAAAAATGTCCAGCACCACAAGCATAATCAATCACCCTTAAAGCTTTAGAGCTTTTGCTTAACATTTCTTGAAGCGGTAAAGAATACATAATAAATTCACAAATTTGAATAGGGGTAAAAAACTGCCCTTCATCTTGCTTCATACCTTTTTGTAAAAAAAGTTCAAAAAGATTGCCTAAAAATTGATTTGTAGAGTTTTGAGTAAGCTTGTAATTTGCAAAAAGCTCTACTATTTCTTTTAATACAAGTGCATTTTTTAAGAATAATTCTTTATTATGCACTTCTAAAAATGCAAAATCATTATTTGAATAAAATTTTAATTCTTTGATGTAATTTTGCATTACTTCTTTTAAAGTTTTTATCTTTAATTGCTTAAAGTCTTTTTCTATATCTTCATTAGATACAAAGGTAATTTTCTCTCCTAAGAATTCTTTCATAGCTTCTTTATAAAGCCACATTAATCTATCTTGCATATTTGCATAAGTATCTGCCATTACACCAAAATATCCAAATTTGAGATTGTTTTTATTAAAAGTTTCATCATAAATTTTGCAAAGAAAAATATTTACAAGTTTATCAAAGGCATTTTCCTTGCCTGATATATTATGCTTGCGTAAAATTTTTGCAAATTCGTGATATTTGCCTTCTTCTTTAAGTTCTTTAAGATTATCAAAAGTTGGAGTAATTTCTAAAATTTTATAGGTATTGACATTTGCTTCAAAAATACCTTGTTTAAAATATTGCAGTTCATAACTTTCTTTCCAAGTTTTAAAAAGTTCTATATTGTTATTAGATTTTTTATAAGAATTTTGCAATTCCTTTTCTTTTAGATATTCTTCGTTATCGTAAGCTTGTATGATGTAATTTTTATATTCTAACTTATCGCTAAAATCACTTGTATAAAGACAAAGATATTTTACACCTTTTTCTTGCTGAAAATAAGAAAAAGGTGTCCGCCATCTTCTTGCATTCTATTCCATTCTTTTATAAATTCACTATTTTTAGAATCTGTGGTTTTACATTCTATAATCAAACAAGGATTGTTTTCATTATCCTTTACTAAAATATCAGCCTTACCACCTTTTTTATCCCTGCCAAGATTCCATTTTGGCTCTAACTCTAAATGTTCAGCCTTATAACCTTTTTCTAAAAGTCTATGCACACATTCAAAAACTACAAAATTTTCAGGGTGTGAAAAATTAGAAGTAGTTTTATCGTGAATTTTTATTTCTTTTGGATAATTAATACTTTGGTTTTTATAATCTATTAAAAGAGTGTAATTATTGATTGTTTTTACATAATTTTCATTTTTATTTTTAAAGCCTAAGTTTTCTAAAACTTGTTTTAAATTATCTTTTGCAATCATTTATTTCCTTATAATTTTACCACCTTAGCACCAAAACCACCTTGATTGATCGGTGCGTCATTAAAGCCCTTGACACTTTTATGAGTTTTCAAAAACTCTCTTACAGCAAAGGCAAGCTTTCCTGTTCCTATACCATGGTAAACTAAAACTTCATCAAAGCCTGCAAGCAAAGCATCTGAAATAAATTTATCAAGCCTTGAAATAGCTTCATCACTCCTAAGCCCGTGCAAATCCAAGCTAACGCTAAGATTAGTCGGTTTTGCCACACTAATGCTTGTTTTTGGACTTATTTTAGGTGTAGGAGTGCTTTTTTTAAGCAATTTTAAAGGCACACGAAGTTTGATCCCATCACTTTCAACCATAGCATCGTTTTTAGAAATGCTTATGATTTTACCCTTAATTTTTTCATATTTTACAAAATCCCCCACACGCAATTCTTCGTTTTGCTCCATACTTGGCAAGATGATTTCTTTTTTAAGTTCATTGGCTTTATTAAGACTTCTTTGCTTGTCTTTTATATCTTTAAGCTGTATGGTTTTTTTAGCTTCTTCTATGGCTTTGTGAAATTTAAATTCTAAATTTCTCAAACTCGTACGAAATTCTTGTTCATTTTTTTCTTTTTGCTCTTTTAAGGAAAGTAAAATTTCATCGACTTTTTGCTCTTTTTTCTCGACATTTTCAAGCTTAGCTTTTAGTTCTAATTCAAGATTAATATTTTTACCCACAAGCTCTTCTAAATTTTCTTTATCCTCGCCATAAAGCTTTTTAGCCTCGCTAACTAAATTCGGCGGAATCTGATAACGCAAAGCGGTTTCAAAGGCATAAGATTTTCCTATAGTACCTTTTAAAAACTCATATTTTGGGCGTGAAAGCTCTTCATCATATAAAGCAGCAATGAGTTCAACTTGCTCATTCTTTGCTAAAAGCATGGCAAGGCGTTTGTGGTGTGTAGTAATGATGATTTTAAGATTATTAGCTATGAGTTTTGAAATTAACACACTATACAAACAAGCCGCTTCTTCAAAATCTGTTCCAAGCTCTATTTCATCGATACCTAAAAGCAAATTTTTCCTAGAAAAAAGTCTAGAAAAATGCAACATTCTTCCTGCAAAGGTTGAAATGTCGTTTTTAACATTTTGCGGATCTTCTATGATGGCATCAAATTCTTTAAAAGTACCGATTTTACTTTCATTGGCTTTAATATGCATAGGCAAAAGATGTTTAGCTAAAAATGCTGCGCTTAGCATGGATTTTAAAAGCATGGATTTTCCGCCTGCATTTACCCCTGTGATGATTAAAACTTGTTTTTTAAATTCCAAACTCACGCTTTTTGGATTTTTTAAGGCAGGATGAGCGAAATTTTTAAGCACTAAATCCGTACTTTGATCACACAAAACAAATTCAAAATCCCTTTTTTTAGCAAGCAAAACCCTAGCACTATAATGATCAAAAAGATCAAAGGCTGTATTGATAAATTTTAAAAAAGGTAGATTTTTTGCTAAAAAAGCTGAGAAATTTTTAGCGTATTCATAATAAATTTCTTCTTTTTGATTTTTGATTTTTTCTATATCATTTTGCAAATTTTCAACACTTAAAGGCACGATATAAAAGCCGCCACTACTTCTACCTATGATTTTTGCTTTAATAGCGTGATTAAACCCACCTCTTACAAGCAAGGCTTCAAGATTGTTTATAAGATGGATTTGTGTATCGATAAGATAAGGCATTAAAGCTTTTGTATAGCAAAATTTCTTAAACTCAGCTATTATGCTTTCGTTTTTCAATCTTAAAGCGGCATTAAGATTTACAAGTCTTTCATCTAAACTTTCTTTTAATTCTCCTTTCTCATCGAAATTCAAACAAAGCTCCAAAGCCCCGCTAACAAATTCTATCTTTTGTAGCCAAGAGTCTAAATTTGTTCCTAGTTTTATTTTTTTTAACTTTTCAAAATAACGAAAAATTTTTACAAATTCAAAAATTTCATCTAAATGCAAAATTCCTTGCTTACTTAAATGTACTAAGGCTTTATCAAGATTGCTAAGCTCTGGCATAGTAGGAAATTCCACCTCGCAAAGCTCATGTATACGTTTAAAATGAAGATCAGAATCTCCTTGCAAAAAAATCTCCTTATCTCTTGCAAAAAGAGCTTTAAACTCTTCTAAATAGCTGTTTAAATCAAGCTTTGAGATCAATTCTTCTTTTGTATCATTCATCATTTAACCTACAATCTTTAATATCTATGATTAAAGAATTAAAACTTTGATTATTATCCTTTGAAATAAAACTTCCTGTACCAAATTCATAATTAAAATACGCCTTAGAAACATTGATATCTTTACATAAAATATTTTTATTTTGATTAAAAGCTACGATAATATCTGTTCTTAAATGACTTTTTTGTGTGTTTTCAAATTCAAAAAATACTGCTAAAACAATAAAAATCACAAGCAAAATACCAAAAAAAAGTTTAGTTTTTTTGCCTAATTTTTCACGCAAAGCAAAAGTGATTAAGGCTAAAATTAAAATAATTAAAAAATATAAAAAAAACCTACTCATTTTTTTGCCTTAATTTATTACTGATATCTCCTGCACCAAAACCTATAATAAGCCCTTCTTCAAAAACTTGCCCCTTAGAAGCCACCAAAAATTTACCCTCTCTTTTGATATCTTCTACAAATAAAGCCTTAGGAAAAACCGCTTTTAAATCAAGCCCTATAGGCTCTTCTCCTGCAGCATAAACAGGTAAAATTATAAGCTCGTCTACACCTTCAAAAGCCTTTGCAAATTCCTTTAAATTTGCAGCCAAACGCGTGTAGCGGTGGGGTTCAAAGATAGCTGTGATTTTCTTATATCCGCCTAATTTTGCGTATTCTTGTGCTGCACTTAAAGTCGCTTTTATTTCGGTGGGATGATGACCATAATCATCGATTAAAACCAAATTTTCATCAGCATGTAAAATATCAAAACGCTTTTTAATACCTTGATAATTTTTAAGCCTAGTTCTTATCGTTTCTATATCTAAGAAATTTAAAGCCGCCAAAATCGCCAAAGACGCATCAAGGGCTAAATGATATCCCATGCCAAAAACCTTAAATTCACCTAAATCTTTCAACTCAAAGCTTGTAAAAGGTTTGAAATTTTCTATACGCATGGTGCAGTTTTTGATATCTTTGCTCGGATAAAGCTTGGTTGACTCATTTTTATAATTTTTCAAAAACTCATCTTCAGCATTAATCACGCGAATTTTAGCCGTATCTAAAAACTCCGCATAAGCATGATGGAGTTTTGAAACTTCATTGCTATAATGATCTAAATGCTCTGCTTCTGCATTAGTAACTATAGCCAAATAAGGATTTGAATTTAAAAAAGAACTATCGCTCTCATCAGCTTCAAAAACAAGGTTTTGGCTTTCTTTATAAATCATATTTGAATCAAATTCTTTTAAAATCGCTCCGATGATCACAGAAGCATCATCAAGCAAAGAAGCCAAAATACTTGAAGTTGTGCTTTTTCCATGTGCTCCTGCAACTGCAAAAACGCGCTTATCTTCTAAGATAAGAGGTAAGGCCTCCTTGCGTGAAAGGCATTTAATGCCTAATTCTTTAGCGTGTTTAAATTCAGGATTTTCTTCTTTGATAGCAGCAGAATAAATAACTAAATCTTTGTTTAAAATATTGTCTTTATGATGAGGGATACTGACCTTAACCCCTTCTTTTTCTAGTTCTTTAGTGATTTTACTCTCTTTAAGATCACTTCCGCTAATTTTAAAACCTTTTTCTTTTAAAAATCTTGCTAAAGCGGAAATTCCTATACCGCCTATGCCGATAAAATGGATATTTTGCATCATTTAAACCTTTATACTTTAAAGGCTAAATTTTAGCACTTTTTTACTAAAAAGAAAATATAAATCCTATTTTGAAATGCCTAAACGCTCGGCTAATTGATATAAATTTAACTCTCTATAAAATTTATCAAAGTCTTTAGTATAAATATCAAGATTAAAAGCTTTATTCATATCTTTTAAAGTATCATTACTTTCAAAATAGTACCCTTTACCGCCACTATAAATACCTTTTTTATCAATCCATACAGCATCGTTGATCCCAAATTCTAATTTCTCATCACTTGATCTTGCTAACATATTTCTTCCGCCTACGCTTAAATACTTGACATTATTTAAACTTAAAGCATAAAGAGTTGGAAAAATATCTTTATGAGATCCTACACGATCTTTATCATAATAAATATTATCTTGCAAATCCTTAGGAATATAAAGATAAAAAGGTACACTATAAGCAAAAGCTTTTTGGGAATTTAAATCCATACTCATTTCGCGTACTCTATGATCTCCAGTTGCTGCTATAATAACACTATTCTTAAATGGACTTTGTTTTACTTTATCTAGAAATTTTCCAAATTCATTATTTGCATAAGTATAAGCTTTGATAATATTATCTTGTTTATCTTTTTCATAAGGAAGCATATTAAGCAAAGTTTGTGGAATGTTTTCTAATTTTGGCAAATCATTTTGTGGAATTTTATAAGGTGGATGATTGGATATGGTAAGAGCAATTATAAGGGTGTTGTGTGGATTTTTTTGAAGCAAGTCATAAACTTTTTTATATAAAAACTCATCAGCTACTCCATAACCATTTTCACTATCTTTTGCTCCATTATACTCTTTCATTAAAATATTTTCATCTATAATCTCATCTACTCCCAAAATACCGAGATAATTTTTAATATTTTGCCAAGATCCATTACCTGCACTTACAAAAATCACCTTATATCCTGCTTTCTTATAAATAGCAATAGGTGTTAAATCCAAATAAGTTTTCTGAAATTTGCTTGTAGAAATATTAGAAAATGGACTTACAAAAAATAAGTTTGCAAAACTTGGTATAGTTCCATTACTAGAACTCAAAAAACGTTTGAATAAAAAATCTTGCTTAAAATGTTTATCTAACGAACCCAAAAAATTATGTTCTGTATTTGCAAAATCAGCCAAATTAAGCCCAAAACTTTCCATTAAGTTAACAAATACACTAGGATGATTCTTTTCAGCTTTTAGATTTATAGGACTTTGATGCAAATAATCAAAAAGTTTTTCTTTAAGTTCTTGTGCTTTTAAAGATGTGATAGCCTTCAAAGCTGCTTCTTCTTTATATTGTTTTAAAGCCCAAGAAAATGCCATAATTGGATTTAACATTGTATCATTTACAACACTATATTCGCTAAAAGAATAATTTTGCACATTTATAGCCACATGCTTAAATGGACCCCTTAAGGCTACAACATAAACAATAATTAATATTAAATTTAAAGCTATCAAGGGAAATAATCTTAAATTAACAGGTTTTAGCTTTAAATTTAATATTTTCAAATTTAAAAAAACTACAAAAACTCCAAAAATCAACATTAAAGCTAAAATTTTTAAAATTGGATAATCATGATAAATAATACTTAAAATAGTTTTTGCGTTATCA
>OAWR01000219.1_pt1 | contig 15937 bp, 15 predicted proteins | sample 1476931 | NCBI WGS metagenome assembly OAWR01 (sample SAMEA2580242, study PRJEB22360) | human gut metagenome | biome: human gut; feature: human-associated habitat; material: faeces | place: Denmark | collected 2008/2010 | reverse complement strand
GAAAAGCTATATGAAAAAGGTATTTTTAATATAAAAGGAGCGGTTCCTATCGTAGCAAAATTTTTAAAAATTTCAGAACCTAGTGTTTATAGGTATCTGAAGAAATTTAAAAAATAACTAAAATTTTTTGATAAATTTTAGTATTTTTAGGCTCGTTTTCTTTAAAAAATTATTTTTAGATTTTTTGAGTAAAAATTCTGCCACATCTTTGCGTCCAAACATAATAGCAAAAGTATAAGGTGTCATTCCTAAACCATTGTTTTCATCAATATTTGCTCCATATTTAACTAAAAGTTCACACATAGGTAAGTATCCTTTAAAACAAACTCCCGCTAATGGGGTTTGTCCACGATCGTTTTTTTCATCTACTTTTGCACCTTTTTCTAAAAGCATTTTAGCGCTTTCATAAGAATTATTATAAGCTGCAAGCATAAGCAAGCTATCGCCTTTATGAGTTTTTAAATTTGCATTTAAACCTGCTTCTATCATGATTTTAAGATTTTCACATTCATTATTTCTTGCAAAATTAAAAGCCATTTTGCAAAGCTCTTCAAATCTTTTTTCTTCTTCTAAACTAAGAGTTGTCATTGTTTTTCCTTAATTATTATAATCTTTAGTTTGCCACCAAAAGTGGCAAGTAAAAATTATTTTTCTAAAGCTTTTTTAATTCCTTTTGCATAATCAGGTGAAATTTTTTCAAAATGTTCTAAAGCTCTAGTGATAATTTTTTCATCAACTCCCTCCATAGAAGCGGCGATATTATGAAAAAGTTGAGTTTTTTGATCATCATTCATAAGATTAAATAAAGCTCTTGGTTGAGTATAAAAGTCATTATCTAGTGGAGCATATCTTTGTGCTACGCCTTCTAAGACTAAATCAGGTTCAAGATAGCTTTTGTCTTCTTTTGGGCTATTATCATAGCTGTTTGGTTCATAATAAGCTGCATCATTTTTATAACTATCAAAATTCATAGCACCAGCGACATTGTAAGTATTCACTTCGCTTTTTGCACGATTTACGGGCAAAAGATGATAATTAGTTCCTATTCTATATCTTTGTGCATCAGGATATGAAAAAATTCTAGCTTGCAACATTTTATCAGGGCTAAAGCCAATTCCAGGAACGATATTGCTTGGACTAAAGGCAGCTTGTTCAACTTCATTAAAATAATTTTGAGGATTTTTGTTTAGAATCATTTCGCCTATATCCATCAAAGGCACAAGACTATGAGGCCAAATTTTTGTTAAATCAAAAGGATTAAATCCAAGTTTTTCTATATCTTTTTCAGCAAGAATTTGAACTTGAACTTTCCATTTTGGAAAATCTTTATTTTCTATAGCATTATAGAGATCTCTTTGATGACTTTCTCTATCTTTTGCTATAAGCTCGGCAGCTTCTTGGTTGGTAAGATTTTTAATCCCTTGTTGGGTTTTAAAATGGAATTTCACCCAAAATCTTTCATTTTTATCATTAATAAAACTATAAGTATGGCTTCCAAATCCATGCATATGACGATAACTTGCAGGAATTCCTCTATCGCTCATAAGAATGGTTACTTGATGTAAACTTTCAGGACATAAACTCCAAAAATCCCAAGCAGCATTATTGCTTCTTAAATGTGTTCTTGGATCTCTTTTTTGAGTATGGATGAAATCAGGGAATTTATAAGCATCACGGATGAAGAATGTCGGAGTGTTATTTCCTACCAAGTCCCAGTTTCCTTCTTTGGTGTAAAATTTAATAGCAAAACCTCTCACATCGCGTTCAGCATCTGCTGCACCTGCTTCACCTGCAACAGTAGAAAAGCGTAGGAAAAGAGGAGTTATTTCTCCTTTTTGAAATATTTTTGCCTTAGTATAAGCAGATAAATCAGCGGTGATTTTTATTTCTCCATAAGCCCCACTTCCCTTGGCATGAACGGTTCTTTCTGGAATTCTTTCTCTATTTTGATGAGCAAGTTTTTCAAGCAAAAGATAATCTTGCATAAGCAAAGGTCCTTTTGCGCCTGCACTTAATGAATTTTGGTTATCGGCTATAATGTTTCCAAAATCGTTAGTTAATTTTTTCATTGTTTTCTCCTAAATAATAAATTTTATTAATTGGTAAATTATATCTATTAAAAATTAAAATTAACTGAATAATTGCATTTTATTGATAATAAATTTCAAAATAAATTTAGTTTTCTTATATTATAATAATAATTATCAAAATATATTTTAAAAATCACAAAGGAGAATTTATGTCAGTTTTGGTTATTGGTGCAGATGAAATCACTCCTATTAGAGCTGTTTTACATGATTTAGGTGCTAAAAAAATAGAACACTGGGATGCACGTAATGAAAATAGAGTTAATCGCAAGCCGATTCCTTGTGATACAGAATGTATAGTAATGTTAACAAGCTTTTTAAATCATAATACTATGAAAAAAATCAAAAATGAAGCTAAAAAGCGCAAAATTCCATTAGTATGTGCAAAAAGAAGTGTAAGTTGTGTGTATTGTGAATATTGTAAAATTTTTAATCTTAATAAAGAATTTTCTTGCTATAAAGGTTAAAGATGTTATTTGGATTTGATGATAAGCGAGAATTTATACCGCAAATTTATCGCTATTTAAACAATCAAGAGCTTATGTTGACTTTTTTAACTCAATATAATGCGAGCGTTGATAGTGCTCTAAAAATTCCTCTTTTATATGCAAAAAATACCAAGAGTTTAAAAATGATATTTGGAAATTTTTTGCATAATATAATGTTTCATTTGGTAAGATTCAAAATATAAATATCAAGCTTAATACATACGCTTTTTACTTTCAAAAAAGAAAAAGCTTGATTTTTGATACTAAAATATCTAAGAATATCGATCTTTTAAGACTTTTAAGAATTTATCTTTATGGCATTTGTTTTGATGCACAAATTTTATTTAGCTCTTATGTTTATGATAAGGTTTCTTTTCAAAATAATGGAAATATAGATCAAGATGGTGATCTTATTATAATAGATAAGAAATTTGCAATTTTACCACTTTGTAAAGAGATTAATGCACATAATTTAAAAATTGAAAATGAAATTCATGGATTATTGAATTTAATAAAAGAAAACAATTTTGAAAAATTTTATATTGTTTGTCCGCGTAACAAAAATTTCACACATTTTATTGAAATAAAACATTTTTTGTGTGATTTAAACAAAACTATGTTAAAATTAGTTCCGTATAAAATATCAAATCAAATTATAAGGAGAAAATAATGTCAGTAGCAGTAATCTATGGTAGTGCTATGGGAAATACAGAAGGAGCGGCTAATACAATTGCTTCAAAACTTGGAATTAGCGATGTTTTTAATATCTCAGATATTGATGCGGCTAAAATGAATTCTTACGATAAATTAATTTGTGGAACTTCAACTTGGGGAAGTGGTGATTTACAAGATGATTGGGATGGTTTTGATTTTTCAGGGCTTAGTCTTGGTGGAAAAACTGTAGCTGTATTTGGTATGGGTGATAGTGAAAGTTATTCTGACACTTTTTGTGGCGGCATGGGTAAATTAGCTCAAAATTTAAAAGATGCAGGTGCAAATTTGGTAGGAGAAGTTTCAACTGATGGTTATACATTTGAAGCAAGCGATGCGGTTGTAGATGGTAAATTTGTTGGACTTGCTCTTGACAATGATAATCAAGAAGATCAAACTGAATCAAGAATTGATGCTTGGGTAGAACAAATCAAACCTTATTTTGCTTAATAATTCTTAAAATCAAGAGTTTTTATACTCTTGATTGTCTTTTCTTAAAAATAAAAAAAACTCACTATTTGATTTATAATTTTATTTTCTAAAGATAATTGACAGCGTTCTTTATTTCCAAGATAAGCTGTTCTTGCAAGAAGACTTGTTTTTTGAGAATTGTGATTTTTAGAGTTGATTTGTAAATTAACTTGCATAGTATAGTAGTTTTCTACCATCCATTCTCCATCACTTTCCAAAGGATCAAAATCATAAAAAAATCTTGCTGAAGTTGTGATTTTTTGAGCATAAGAATGCTTTTTCATATCTACAAGATTGATTAAAATTTCATAATCTGCATTCTCTTTTACTTCTTTTAAGCCTAAATTTTTAAGTTTTAAAGCCAAATCTCTATCCAAAGTAGTTCGAAGTTGGCTAGGATTTTGAAAGGAAATTTTAAAACTTTGTTGTTTTTGTGATCTGATAAAAATGCCTTCATTGCTTGTTTGAATAAAGCTTTGTATGAAAGTTGCATTGGTGCAAGCACTCATAAAGAGTGCTATAAAAAAGCTTAAAATTAAAGTAATTTTAGACATTAGGTTTATTTAATAATAGTTGGAGTAGCGCTAAGACCTAATGAGCGATATTTTTCATATAAGGAAAAAACTTCTTTTAATTCTGTATCGCTTACTTTTGGATAATTTTTGATATTTGCATCATAGTATTTGTTTAAAATTGCGATTTTTTCTTTGTCATTTTTTGCTTTTTTTGCTTCTTTGTAGATTAGAGCGGATTTTTCAAAAGCAGATTTTCCATGTACTGGAGTTAAAATATAATTAACTTGATAGTTTTTAAGTTCATCATCAATTTGAGCTAAATGTTCTCTACAATAAGGACATTCAGGATCTGAAAAAACATAAATCGCAGGTTTATTTTTATCTCCCAAAGCTATTACCATGGTTTCTTTTTGTGCTACAGCTTTAGCATTTTTTGTAAAATTTTCTCTTGCTTCTTGAAATTTTTTCATTTCATATTCTTGAGCATAAGAAATTCCCGTTTTCAAGTCGATAAGATCAGGGGTAATAAGACTATCTTTTGTAAAAAGAATGTTTTCTTGTTTTTGCCCATTTAATTCAACGCTTACAATAACACTTTCAAAACCCGTATTACCAACCTTTTGACGATTTGATACACTAACGGTAGCATTTGGAAATTGTGCTTTAATGCTTTTTGAATAAAAATCACTAATTTCTGAACTACTTGCAGCAAACAAAGATGCTGAACAGGCAAGAATTAAACTTAATTTTTTCATAGTTTATAAATCCTTTAAATAAATTATGTTTAATTCTATAATGATTTTCTAAATGTTTGTTAAAAATCTTTTTTCAGCTTCTTTGTTTACTTGAGGAAATTTGTCTAAGTATTCTAAATAAGCAATAGCATATTTTCTTGAAAGATTGAAATATTCTTTCATACTTTGCACATCAAGACTTTGATTTTTTAATAAATTTAAACATTCTTGCATAAGTTTTTCAAGAGCTTGTTTTTCTATAAAAAGATTGTGTGAAAGTCTTACAACCAAGCCTTTTTGGGTAAGTTTTTTGAGTATATTATCTCCGCTTTTTCTGTCAAGTTCTAAAAAATCATAAAGATTATAAGGAGCTTCGGGTTTAATACCTTGTTTTTTTAAAATTTCATACATTTGGTTATTGTTTTTTTCTTGAAGTTTTTCAAAATCTATACCTTTTTTAAAATAAATTCCATTTTGAAAATCCAATAAATTTGACATTTTTTTAAGCCCAAGTTCGCAAAAATTTTCACTTGCCCAAGTAATCCTTAAAGCTAAAGAATGTGCTGAAAGCATGGCATAAGGATTTTTTTCAAGTATGAATTTGATGAAATTTTTAATTTCTTCTAGACTTTGTAAATGATATACATTAAGATTTTTTTCATCGACAAATACTTGATTTAATTCTTTCGCTAATTTCAATGCTTTTTGATGAGAGAGTTTAAATCTCTGATAGCTTGAAAGCAAACCAAAGCCGTATTTATGTGCGTCTTTTAAGAAAGAAAAAGCTGCTTTAAAATCTTTATTTTTCAAAAACATTAAAAATTTATTTTTTTGTTCTTTTTTTAAAGGTTCGCTTAAAGGATTTAAAACCTTACCACCGCCTATAACACGATTGTTTTGTAATAAAATAAAAGCCTCATCAAAACTTAAAAATACATTTTTATCAAAACTAAAATGCACAAAAAATTCATCATTTTCTAGTTTTTTTAATATATTTATTTTGCATTCTATTTGTCTTGAACCCACGCAAAAAATCATTTTGCTATTTTGTAAATTTTTTGCTTTAACTAAAGCATCGCATTCTTTAAAGGCTTTAAAATAACCTTTTTTACTTAGCAAATAACCTTTTTTCAACTCTTTATAATCACAATTTAAACTTAAAGCCACACGGTTACAAGCTTTGATTTGCTCTAAATTAGTATCGTGATTTTGTATATTTTTAACAATGAGTTCTTTTTGAGTGTCTAAACAGATGATTTTTTCATTTAAAGTGATACTTCCTTCATTCAGGCTACCTGTGACGACAGTTCCTATGCCTTTTAGAGAAAAAACTCTATCGATATAATAATGAAAAATCAGTTCTTCATTGTTTTCTTTGTTTTCTATGGTATAAAGATAATTTTTTAATTCTTCTATGCCTTGATTATTTTTTATACTGGTGTGAAATACTTTTAAAATGGGATAATCTAAATTTTTTAACTCTTCTAAAATTTCTACACTTTTTTGCTCTATATTTTCACAAAGATCACATTTGCTAAGCACTAAAATGATATTTTTAATATCAAGAATTTTTAAAATTTCTAAATGTTCTAAACTTTGTTCTTTTAAACCCTCGTTAATATCTACGACAAATAAACAAATACTAAAGCCAAAAGCTCCACTTACCATAGTTTTAACCAAATCTTTATGCCCTGGAACATCGATAAAAGAAATGTTTTTATCTTTTAATTTAAGATTTGAAAAACTTAAATTAATGGTGATTTGTCTTTCTTGTTCTTCTTTTAAGCTATCGCCTTCAAAACCATTTAAAGCTTTAATGAGTGAAGTTTTTCCATGATCAATATGTCCTGCGGTTCCTATAATAACAGATTTCATAAGTTTTCCATTTGATTGATTATAAGAATAAGTTTTTGAAGTTCATTTTCTCGTATAGTTCTAAAATCAAGAACAAATTCATCATTTTCAATGCGTCCTATGATATTTTCTTTTCTAAATCGAGTTTGTAGTTTTAAAGCATCTCCTTGAAAAGTCAGTATATAAGTATCTAAACTTTTATCAGGCATAGAACCTCCTCCTACTAAACTTTTGCTTTTTTTAAGCTGGGTTTGAAATTTTAATTCTTTTTGCACTCTTAAAGCTTTTTTTTCTATAAAGGATAAGTCATCATTTAAAAGTTTTAAGGTAATAATTTTTTCATAATCTTTTTGCAAATAAGCTTTTAAGCTTTCGTTTAAAAAAGATAGAGTTAATTTATCCACTCTTAGCATTCTTAAAAGTTGATTTTGTTTAAGTTTTTCTATGAGTTCTTTTTTTCCAAGTATAATGCCTGCTTGCACACTACCAAAAAGTTTATCTCCACTAAAACTTAAAATATCACATTCTTGTACGAGTTTTTTGATTTTAGGTTCATTTTTAATCAGTTTTTCATTTAAATTTTCACACCAGCCAGAACCTAGATCATAATAACTCAAAAGCCCTTTTTCTTTTGCTAGTTCATGTAGATCTTTTATATTTACTTCACTGTGAAAACCCATAAGAGCGAAATTAGACTTGTGGGTTTTTAAAATTAGAGCGGTATTTTCACTGATAGCTTGTTCATAGTCTTTTAAGTGTGTTTTGTTGCTAGTTCCAACTTCGCAAAGCTTTACACCTGCAGCTTTTATTACTTCAGGCACGCGAAAACTGCCACCAATTTCTACAAGTTCTCCTCTTGAGCTTATGATTTCTTTATTGTAACAAAGAGAATTAAGTACTAAAAAAACTGCCGCAGCGTTGTTATTGACCACTAAAGCATCTTCGCATTCAAAAAGCATTTTAAGTTTTTCTAGCACCAAAGCATAGCGAGAGCCTCTTTTTCCATTTTCTAAATCAAACTCTACATTAGAATAATTACAAATGATATCTTTACACGCTTCATAAAGTTCTTCATGGATTACACTTCTACCAAGGTTTGTATGTATAACCACTCCGCTTGCATTAATCACACTTTGTAAATCTTTGCGGTAAAAAGTTTTGATTTCTTTTTTGATTTCTAAAAGTAGTTTATCTTTAGAAATTTCATCTTGGGAAAAATTTTCTTTTAGTTTTGCGACAACTTTTTTACAAAAAAATGCTTTGATATAAAAAGGATAGGATTTTAAACTCTCATCTTCAATAAGAGTGTTAATTTGTGGAAAAGTTCTAAATTTGTTCATCTTAAGCCTTAAGAAAATATTTGGTTATTTTAACATAGAATTTATAAAATGATGTTTTAAAGAGATTAAGGAAGATAATGCAAGATTTTGTTTATATAAAAAATGATGTTTTAATCCCTTTGCCCGATGCTATTGAAATTTTAGATCAGGCAAATGATAAAGAAGTATTAGTTTGCAATGATAAAAATCAAAAAGCACAAATTTATGCCCCTGAGATTAATTTTTATCTTAAAAATTCTCAAGATGAAATTTTAGAGCAAAGTAAAAATGTTTTAACGCTTTATAAAGCAAGAGCTAGTGTTTATGATTTAGGGCTTGATTTAGAACAAAGCAAAGAAGTGCAAAATCGTTTGATTTTAGCAGACAGCGATACTCAAACCGTAGAGTTTTTAAAAGAACATGGATTTAAGGTTATTGCTTTAAGCAGTGTAGAAATTTTAGCTGTTTTTGGAAGTGTAGGGGAGCTTTGTGCTGTGGTTAAAAATCAAGGCGAAGAAGTGGAAATAGATTTTGATTTTTTACTTTTTAAAGCTGAGGATTTAAGCGCTGTGCGTAAAGATTTTACAAGACAAAGTGGATGTTATAATCTTTTAAATTTTGAAAATCTTGAAGTATTGTTAGAGTTTTTGCAAAGCAAAAGTCCAAAATATCATTATAAAACTTATATTAGCTATAATGCTAGCGTGTGTCAATACCACGAAAGACGCAGTGAGCATTGTGCAAAATGTGCTGAAATTTGTCCTACTGTGGCGATTTTAAAAGATGATGAAAAAAAGCATTTAGAATTTTCTCAAGTGGATTGTTTGGGTTGTGGAGGATGTATTAGCGTGTGTCCTAGCGGATCACTTGATTATGCTCCTATGCCAAGAGAAAGTTTTTTTACCCTTTGTGAGTTTTATAAAGATAAAAAAATTTTAATCATTCCTAAAAAAATGTCTTTAGAAAATTTAAATCTTGCTTTACCAAAAGATGTTTTACCCTTTATGATAGAGGGTGAAAAATGGCTTTCTTCTATGCATTTTTTAGCCCTTTTGCAAAATAGTGGAGCAAATTTAGTTTTTTATACGGATTTTGTATCTCGTGGTAGTAATGAGGCTATTGTGCTTTTAAATACTTTTTTTGAGAGAAAATTTCAAAAAAAAGCTATTTTTGTTGCTAAAGATGAAAAAGAATTGCAAAATGTTTTAAAAGAGCAAGAATTCATACAAGATTTAAAATATGATTTTCATAACAACACCTTAACTACAAGAGAAAATTTTGCCAAAAGAATGCAAGAAATGATAAAAAATGAAGATTTTGGCAGTATAGAAAGTGGCGAATGGTTGCGTTATGGTAAGGTAGAAATCAATCCTAACACCTGTACGCTTTGTCTTTCTTGTGTGGGTGCCTGTAATGTAGGAGCTTTAATCGCTGATAAACAAGAAAATGCTTTGAAATTTAATGCCTCTCTTTGCACGACTTGTGGGTATTGTGAGTTAAGTTGCGCTGAAAAAGATACTTTAAAATTATTTCGTAGTGGAATGGAGTTTAGAGCTTCTTATTTTGAATATCAAACCATGGCAAAAGATGAGCTTTTTGCCTGTATAGAATGTGGTAAAGAATTTGCCACCAAAAAAGCTGTAGAAAAAATAGCCAATTTAATGAAACCTAAATTTGGTAATGATGAGAATAAAATCAAAACACTTTATTGCTGTGCAGATTGCAAGGCAAAAGTGATGATAAAAGCAATGGGTTTTGCGGGGCAAAATTAGATTTAGATCTTAATTTTGCCTTCTAATTCTTCTTTATTTATAAGTTTGCTATCAAATTTAACAACAAGATTTTTAGAGTTTTTATAAATATCTACAACCCCTAAATTTTCACTAAAAGTACTGAAACTTAAAGGCGTTTCTAAAGGTAGATAAAGGTTTTTAAAATCAGCTGGATTTTTTAAGAAAAATAATGCCACAAGCCAAATTAGAGCTAAAATTACTAAAATAATAGCCAAAAGATTTAAGGCATCTAGATGTAAAAATATCCCTCCGATAATACCACCTATAAAACTTCCACCATATCCAAAAGCATTAAACAACCCTAATGCTGCACCTTTTTCATGAACTTTACAAAATTTTGATGCACAACTTTGCATAATAGGTTCGTGTAAATTAAAACCTATAAAAAAAATCACAACTGCTATGATAAAAAAAACTATAGAATTACTAAAAGCAAAAAAAAGATAAGAAAGTATGAAAAAAACAATTCCTAAGAGTAAAATTTGTTTAGCTAAACCTCTTTTTTCGCCTAAACTTCCAGCAAAGCCCATAGCGATAAACCCTGCCACCATAGAAGCGCTATAAACAATCCAAAGTTTATCAGAAGCAAAGCCTAAATGTTTTACTAGAATAATAGGAATACTTAAAAATGCTATACTCATAAGCATTTTTTGCATGAAATTAGTAAGATTCATAAGGGCTAAATTTTTTTGTTTAATAAGATGAAAAAAAGGAGTTTTTTCATTTTCATGAGTGATTTTGTTTTCTTTAGGTACAACGGTATAAAGTAAAATTATACATAAAAGAGACAAAGCTGCACTAAGATCAAAAAGGCTAGATAAACCCCATTTTGCACTCATTAAAGGAGAGATTACCATAGAAGCTGCAAAACTAAGTCCTATAAAAGAACCCATTACTGCCATGGCTTTACCACGATTTTCTTCTGTGATAAAATCACTTATCATTGCTGTAGCCACAGCTCCAATAGCCCCTGCACCTTGGAGCATTCTCCCTAAAAGCATGGTGTAAATATTTTCTGCAAACGAGCAGATTAAAGAGCCTATTATAAAAATAATCAGTCCAATGAGCATGGTTTTTTTACGACCAATTTTATCACTTAAAATCCCAAAAGGCATTTGTAAAATCATTTGGGTTAAGGCGTAAACACCAACTAAAAGTCCCACTAAAAATTCATTAGCACCTTCAAGTTTTAAAGCATAAAGACTTAAAACTGGCAAAACTATAAAAAGCCCAAAAAATCTTGTTCCAACTATGAAAGATAAGGGTAAGACATTATTTAGCATTATCAATTTCCTATTAAATTTGAAATTTAAATTAGGATAATTTTACTATGAAATGGATTAAGCATTGATTAACATCGTTTTATCATTTGATATTTAAAAGCTACGCACAAGGATAAATTTTATAAAATCATATTTTTGTTTTTGATATTATTTTGGAGCTTTTGTTATGAAGATTATCCTAGCTACGAGCAATAAACATAAAGTTTTAGAACTTAAAGAAATTTTAAAAGATTTTGAAATTTATGCTTTTGATGAAGTTTTAATGCCTTTTGAGATTGAAGAAAATGGAAAAACTTTTAAAGAAAACGCCTTGATTAAAGCAAGAGCGGTTTTTAATGCTTTGGATGAAAAGCAAAAAAAAGATTTTATCGCTTTAAGTGATGATAGTGGCATTTGTGTAGATGTTTTAGAAGGAAATCCAGGAATTTATTCTGCTCGATTTAGCGATAAGGGCGATGATAAAAGTAACCGTGATAAACTTGTCAATGAAATGATAAAAAAAGGTTTTAATCAAAGCAGGGCACATTATGTTGCTGCTATTGCTATGGTGGGTTTGATGGGGGAATTTAGTACGCATGGAACCATGCATGGAAAAGTAATAGATACAGAAAAAGGTGAAAATGGTTTTGGTTATGATAGCCTTTTTATTCCAAAGGGTTTTGATAAAACCTTAGCCCAGCTTAGCGTGGATGAGAAGAATAATATCTCTCATCGTTTTAAAGCTTTAGAGCTTGCAAAAATCATTTTAAAGATTTTAAATAAAGGATAAAAATGAAAAATTTTTTAAAATATATAGCTATTATTGTTTTAATATATGCTCTTTATATTGGTTTGGAAACTTGGTTTTCTTAGAATAAATAGTGATTAAAAAGCTTGGTAATAAGAACAAACTTCCACTTAAAAGCAAAATCATTACAAAAACGGTTAAAATTCCAAAATAAATTGTTGGAAATTGCTACTCACCATAACACTAAAACCTAAAACTATGCTAATTGTGGTATAATAAAGTGCTGAACCTATACTAAGGTGAGAAATCATAATGGCTTCTTCTAGGCTTTTGTTTTTAATTTCTTCTCTAAAACGATAAATATAATGTATAGCATCATCAACACCTATGCCTATAGCAATAGCAGCTATAGTAATACTCATCATATCCAAAGGAATACCTAAAAGCCCCATAAGAGCAAAAACCACACTTAAAGGAATAACATTTACCAATATAGCCGCAACTGAAAATTTTAAATCTCTAAAAACAATGATAAAAAGTATAAAAATAGCTAAAATTACAAATATAAGAGTATCAAATTGCGATGAAAAAAGACTTTGGAGCATATTATTATAAAGCACCATTATGCCTGTGATTTGAACTTCTACTCCATCGTTTTTTACAAGCTCGTTGAGCTGTTTTTTAAGATCTATTAAAAACTCATTACGTCTTAAATTCGGATCAGAATCAACAATACGCATGCTAAATCTTAACTCGTTATTTTCTATGCTTACAAAAGGTGAAAGCAAGTCTTGTTTAAATTTAGCAGGTAAATTCTCATTTAAAAACGCAAGGGCAAAATCATCTAACTCTTTTCCATCGTTGATATTTTCCCCTAGGGTTAAAAGACTATTAAGACTTAAAACCGAGCCTACAAATTCTTTGTTTTCTAAAAATTCATGAACTTTTTTTGCAATACGTGTTTTTTTAGAGTCAAACCAATAAGTTTCTTGTGTGGCTAAATTTTCAAATTCACTTTCAAAACTATCAAGAGTATCACTTGTATTTTGATCGTTTTTATTATTTGGAAAACGAATGATGACTTCTAAAGGCAAGGTTCCACCTAGATTTTTATCAATAACCAAAAGTCCTTTTTTGATTTCACTACCATCTTTGAAATAATTGACAAAAGAATTTTCAACTCTGAGTTTTAAAATGCCTATTAAAGCTAAGATTATAGCAAGAACTGAAATTCCATAAATCATGCGACGCTTTTTAGGATCAAGAGCGGTTTTGGCGCAAAAGGCTAAAAGATTAAATTTAAACTCTTTTTTATGATAATTTTTTGGTTTTAAAAGAACTAAGATACTTGCTAAAAACAAATAACTAAAGATAAGAGCTAAACCTATACCTATACTCATCATAATGCCAAGTTTTATGATAGGTTCGATATTTGATAGGATTAAAGAAAAAAATCCTATCATCGTTGTAACAATGGCATAAAGGCTAGGATTTGCTTTGGCTAGTAAGGTTTCAAGCACTATGCGCTCAACTTTAGCTTTGGGATGATTTTGGGTGCTTTCGATAAAATGCGTGATCAAATGAACAACTACACTTAAGGTGATAATTAAAACCAAAGCAACATAATTTGATGAAATAACTGTGATTTGAAAATTTAAAAGTGCAAAAACTCCGCTAGCTGCACTTAAGCTTATAAAACAAATAAAAAGAGGTAAAAAAACAAAACGCCATGAACGGAAAAAATAATAAAGTGCAAGTCCTAGTAAAAACACAAGAGAAACACCATAAAGCACAAGATCAGATTTTATATAAGCTATCATATCATCAGCGATCATGCTTACGCCACCAAGGTAGAGCGTATCTTTATTTTTTTCATAATTTCGAACTATGCTTTTAATAGTATCTAGACTTTGTTTCGTGATAACTTTTTGCTTGTCTTGATGTTCTTTTATGGCAAGACGAATTTGATCTTTTTCTTTTTCATCACTAGCAAGATCGCGTTTTTCTATAAGATTATTATAAACTGTATCAGGCTTTAAGTAAATAATAAGCCCTGTTACTTTTCCATCTTTTGAGATGATATTATTTTTATAAAAGGGACTATTTAAAATTTCATTTTGGGCTTTTGTGCGGTTTATATCTTGGCTTTCTATATTTGGGATATTTTTTAAAAGTTCTTTTAAATCCGTATTTTGCGAACTTTGAAGCAAAGGGGCATTGATGATACTAAAAACGCGTTCTACTAAAGGGGCTTTTTCTAATTCTTCATGAAGTTTTTTTAATTTGGCTAAATTTTCATTTGAAAAAGGTTTTTCATCATAGGGTTTGAAGGCTAAAAGTAAAAAATTATCACTTTTATAATGTTTTGAAATTTCTCTAAAAGTTTTTAAATCTGCATCATCTTCTAAAAGTAAACTTTCAGCACTTGCATCTACACTAAGCTTAAAAGCAAAAAAGCTTAAAAACAGACATATAAACAAGGTTCCAAAAAAAGTACTTTTTGGACGAGAAATAAAAAACTTTAAAAGCTTTGCAAACATTATTCTATGACAATACTTTCAAGTTTTTGAAGTAGGGCATCAAAGCCTTGGTTGGCTAAAATATCTCCAAATTGTGATCTATAAGTTTGTACTATACTCACACCTAAAACATCTACATCATAAATAAGCCAGTTGTTATTATCATTGTAAAATTTGAAAATGATATTTTTTTCTTCCCCATCTACTACCGTAGAAGTGGTTAAAAAATAACGTTTTTCATTTTTTAACTCACCATTTTTGACCTTTAAAACCTGATCTTTATAAAGACTGAGTTTATCGGTAAAACTTTTTTTAAGACTTGTTTCAAAGGCTGTGGTAAATTTTTCTTGTTCTTTTGGGGTTAATTTAGAATAATTTTTCGAAAGACTCAGTTTTGCCATGAGTTTATAATCTATTATGCTATCAAAAAGTTTAAAAATTCCATTAGCAGCTTGTTTTTTATCTTCTTTACTATCTTGTAAAAGTTTTAAGCTTGCATCAATGTTTTTTTGCATAGTGCTAGAAATTTCATCTAGTTGTAAGGCAAAAGCATTAAAAAATAAAGTCAAGATTAAAAATATTTTTTTCATTAATTTCCTTTATTTGCTAAGTTCATTGCGTCTTTGCTCGTAAGCATCACGCAAGAATGGATATAAATTAGGCGTGTTGTGATAAATTTCATCAATTTCATCAAGCCTAAAACTAAGTTCATTACCAAATCCATAAGCACTTATAGCTATACTTGCCCAAGTAGGATCAATGTAAGCGGTAAAACTTGTATACCAAGTTGCAGGTAAAGTAAGAGTGTCTCTAAGATTACTAGGGCCGAGTATAGGTAAGACAATATGAAAACCGCTTCCTACACCCCAGTGAGCCAAAACAGTTCCTAAGTCCGCGGGATGTTTTTTAAGACCCATTTTTGATGCCACATCCATAAGTCCACCAAAGCCCATAATAGTATTGGCAGCAAATCTTTTAAATTCTTCTCCCGCTTCTTCAAATTTAAACTGCAAAACATTGCCTACAAAACGCAAAGGAGCAAGTAAATTATCAAAGAAATTTCTTGCCCCTAATCTTATAAATTCGGGAGTGATAGCGTTATAGCCCTTAAGAACGGGACGCAAACCATAATCATACAAAGCCACATTAAAACTTGTCATAGCTTTGTTATATCCTGAAAGTGGATCGTTTACTTGATAGTTTTGGTATTCTTGTTCAAAATCATCTAAATTTTGTTCTTTAGCAAAAGCAAAAATAGTAAAAAAAATTAAAATAAAAGATATAAATTTTATTCTCAAGCAAAAACTCCTAAAAATTTTAAAAGTAAAATTATAGCAAATTTTTAATCAAGATTTATATCCCAGTAAAAATCCACCCATTCAGTAGCTTCTTTTACTTTAAAATCAGGCTTCAAAAGAGCAGTTTTTTTATAAAAA
>OAWR01000186.1_pt1 | contig 18345 bp, 13 predicted proteins | sample 1476931 | NCBI WGS metagenome assembly OAWR01 (sample SAMEA2580242, study PRJEB22360) | human gut metagenome | biome: human gut; feature: human-associated habitat; material: faeces | place: Denmark | collected 2008/2010 | reverse complement strand
CCGGTGGCCCCCAGCGCATTCACCGATTCACGGCAGATTGTTGAAGGCTCGGTTTTCATAGCGATTGCCGGAGAACGTGTGGACGGTCACGATTACGTGCCGCACGTGGGCGCTCAAGGTGCCGTTGCTGCGATAGTCGACCATGAGATCGTCGACGCCGGTGTGCCTCAGATTGTGGTGGAGGATACGGTGCTGGCCTTGGGGATGTTGGCCAAACACAATATCGAGCGCCGTCGCGCGCTGGGGACTCCGTTTACGGTGGTCGGCATCACCGGTTCCGTTGGCAAGACCACCACCAAGGATCTTATGAAGGCGTTGCTGTCTCATATGGGATCGACGGTTGCACCGGTCGGATCGTTCAATAACGAAATCGGCCTTCCTCTGACCTCGCTCAAAGTAAATGCCGAAACTCGTTTTCTGGTAGCGGAAATGGGTGCCAACCATGTTGGGGAAATCGCCAATCTGACGTCGCTGGTGCCGCCGGACATCGCGGTTGTGCTGAAAGTCGGCGTCGCGCATTTGGGCGAATTCGGCTCTGCGGAACGCATCGCTCAGGCCAAGTCGGAAATCATTCATGGCCTCGTTCCTGGGGGCCTTTCCGTGTTGAATGCGAACGACGAGCATGTGGCTGCGATGAGCGCCTTCGCTCCGGGCGATGTGATGTGGTTCGGACTTCCGAATGGTGATGGTGGCAATCCTGCGATCACCGCTCAGCATGTGCGTTGCGACGAGTTGGATCATCCGTCTTTCACTCTGAAAAATGGTGATGGCGAGCATGCCGAAGTCACCTTGGGCATCTGCGGTCAGCATAATGTTATGAATGCGCTTGCCGCCGCTTCGGTGGCGATGCGTTTGGGAATGTCGATTGACGAGGTCGCATCGGCATTGTCGGATGTGACGGCCATCAGCCCCCATCGTATGGCTGTTTCCACCGTGAACAAGCAGGAAACGTCATTCACGCTGATTGATGATTCATTCAACGCCAATCCTGATTCCATGAAAGCTGGTCTTGACGGATTGCTGCGTTGGAAGGCTGGTTCCGAAAGCCAGCCATTCCGTATTGCGGTGTTGGGCGCCATGCTTGAGCTTGGTCCGGATGAAAAGGATTTGCATGTTGGTATTGGCCGGTATGCGTTGGAAGGCGGGGTTGATGCGCTGCTGACGGTTGGCAGTGCATCCGATGCCTCTCTGGATGCTCTGGCAGGTGCCATGGCTGACGGCGCATCCTTGGCGGGAGACGCTTCTCATGTCGATTGGGTCCACGATATCGATGAGGCCGATCGTCTTGTGACTCGACTCGCCGTCGAACATCCAGGTGCCGTGGTGCTGCTTAAAGGTTCCCACGCTTCCGGCTTGAGTGCTCTGGCTGAACGTTGGCAGGCCCTGGCCGCACAATAGAATAAAAGCATTTAGCAAGATTTGAATAATCGAATAATCGACGTTATCTGAAGAATGTCTGACTGAAACGGAGAACATCAGGTGATTTCGCTCATCATCGGAATTGTGGTGTCGCTGGGTGTGACGATTGTGGGAACCCCGCTGCTGATTCGTTTGGTACACAAGCTTAATTACGGGCAGTACATACGCCAAGATGGTCCGAAGTCCCATCTGGTTAAGCGTGGCACGCCTACGTTGGGTGGCGTGGTCATCAATCTGGCGGTTGTGTTGGGCTGGGGCTCGTCGGCGTTGTATCGCTTCGTCACTAGGGGAGAGGTACCGTCATGGTCGGCACTGCTGGTGCTGTTCGCCATGCTGTCGATGGGTATGCTGGGATTCATCGACGATTTCGCGAAGGTTCGCAAAAAGCAGAGTGAAGGTCTGACAGTCAAAGGTAAATTCATCGGCCAGTTCATTCTTGCCACCATCTATGCGGTACTGGCGTTGATTCTGCCGACGAAATCCGGTTTCCCCAGCGCGCAGGCCGGCATGAGCTTCATTGAAAAGCCGTTTTTCAGTTTCGAGTTCGCAGGCAAAGCCGTGGCCATCGTGCTGTTCGTGATTTGGGTGAACTTCCTGATGACCGCATGGACCAATGCCATCAACCTGACCGATGGCCTTGACGGATTGGCCGCTGGTTCTTCGATGGTTGCATTCATGGGATATGCGGTGATTGCTTTTTGGGAGTTCTACCATCTCAAGGGCTCGGGGCATGAAGGCTTCGCCTACGCGGTGTCTGATCCCCTTGACTTGACCATCATCGCGGCCTGTACGGTGATGGCGTGCTTCGGATTCCTGTGGTACAACTCCAATCCGGCATCCATTTTCATGGGAGATACCGGTTCTCTGGCGCTTGGCGGCCTGTTCGCGGCCATGTCCATCGCCACGCATACGGAATTTCTGGCGATTATCCTTGGTGGCCTGTTTGTGATTGAAACTATGAGTGACGTTATTCAGGTTGGCTATTTCAAGATGACACGCAAGCGTGTGTTCAAGATGGCTCCGATCCATCATCACTTCGAATTGAAGGGGTGGCCGGAAGTCAAGGTTGTGATTCGCTTTTGGATGATTGAATTGCTGTTTGTGTTAGTTGCGTTGGTGATTTTCTACGGCGATTGGGTCGCCCGTTCCGGTCTGTGACGGCTGTTGCGTTCCGTTGATATGCCGAACGGCTGCAACACGACTGTGACATGTAAGGAATATCAAGGCATATGAGGTTCCGACAATCGAAGGATGATGGATATGGATATGAGCGGTAAGACCGTGATTGTGGCGGGTCTTGGAGTTTCTGGACAAAGCATGATGGAAGTGTTGGGTTCCCGCGCCAAAAAAGTGCTTGGCGTGGATGAAAAGAAGCCCGATGCTGATTTGCACTCCTTTGATCGCATCGACTGGGATCATGTTGATTTGGTTATGACTTCGCCGGTGTTCAATCCGAGGACTCCGTTTATTCTTGAGGCGCAACGTCGTGGCATTCCTGTGATGAGTGAGGTTGAGCTTGCTTGGCAGCTGCGAGTGAATTGCGATTCTACCGGCGAACCAGCGCAATGGATCGGCATCACCGGCACCAACGGCAAAACCTCCACTACGGAAATGACCTCGGAAATGCTGACGGCTTGCGGTCTGACGGCACCGGCTGTCGGCAACATCGGCAAGGCGGTGTCCCATGCCGCAGTCGATCCGGCAAATGATGTGCTATGCGTTGAGCTGAGTTCCTTCCAGTTGCATTTCACCGATTCGCTGGCTTTGGATTGCGCTGCGATCACCAATATCGCGGATGATCATCTTGACTGGCATGGCGGCATTGATAATTATGCGGCGGATAAGGCAAAGGTTTTCCACCGCGTCAAGAAGGCTTTGGTATACAACGCTGATGACGAGCGTGTGACTAGGCTGGCGTTCGCCGCCGAGACGGCGGAAGGCTGCCGCAAGGTCGGATTCACTCTGTCTGAGCCGCAAGATGGTCAGATTGGTGTGAAGGACGGCTGGATCGTCGATATGTCCGGCATCGCAGGTGGCAAGCCCGGAACGCCGGAACAGGTTGCCGAGGTGTCTGAGTTCACGCATCTGACTGAGCCTGATGGCACGGTGTACCCGCATTTGCTTGCCGACGCGTTGACCGCATTGGCGTTGGTACTGGGGCTTGGCGCAGACAAAGAGAAAGCCATCGCATCTCTGAAACGATTCACGCCAGGCGGGCACCGCATTCAGACCGTCGCCACCGCCACCACGCAAGATGGGGGCAGCATCCGTTTCGTGGATGATTCCAAAGCGACCAATGCACATGCGGCCAAGGCATCGCTCAACAGTTTTGCAGACAAATCCGTGGTGTGGATCGCTGGAGGATTGGCCAAGGGCAGCCGTTTCGAACGGTTAGTGGCAGAACAGGCGCACACCATCAAAGCCGCGGTCATCATCGGCAAAGATCAGCAGCCTATCTTGGACGCATTCGCAGCGAGTGCTCCCGACATTCCGTTGACCATCATCGATCCGGCAAATAATGATGTCATTATGGAACGGGCTGTCGATGCTGCGGGTGGATATGCCCAATCCGGCGATGTGGTGCTGATGGCACCTGCCTGCGCATCTATGGATCAGTTCAAGTCGTATGCCGATCGTGGAAACCAGTTCGCGCAGCAGGCTCAGCGTTGGGTGAATGAGTATGGGGAAGCCTAGAACCAAGCAGAGTGACGGTACCCGTCAGAAAAGGCAGGCTGCTGCTGAAGAACGGGTCGACGATTTTCGTGGTTATGTCGGTCTGCGGAGTCTGCTTAATCCGATTTGGTGTTTTCACGGGTTTAGGGTCTCTGTGATTATCCTCACCATTTTCGGTGTGATCATGGTGTTTTCCAGTTCTTCGGTGAATATGATCGCCAATGGCCAATCTCCGTGGTCGCAAGCGATTAAGCAGGGTGGATTCTGCGTTCTCGGACTTATTGTGGGTGTGGCCTGCATGATGGTTCCGGCGGAGCTTATCAGAAAAGTCAGTTTCGCTTTTCTGTTCGTCGCCCTATGCTTGCAATCGTTGACGTTTACTCCGTTAGGTATTGATGTTCAGGGCAATAAAGGTTGGATCGGCGTTTTTGGATTTACCTTCCAGCCGGCGGAGGTCGTCAAGCTTGCGCTATGCGTATGGCTGCCTCGGGAGCTGATTGACGCGCAGAAGCAGATAAAAAAGGTGGAGCCATTCAAGGCATATCGCAGGTTGATTGTGTGGCTTGGTCTTGCATTGCTGTTGGTTGTGGGTGGCAAGGATCTTGGTACGGCCATGATTCTCCTTGCGATTGCGGGAAGTGCGTTGTTACTGGGAAATTTTCCTGGCAAATGGCTGGCTATTGTGGCATGTGGCGGTGTGGCTTTGGTTGGCGGTCTTGTTATCAGTAGTCCGAATCGACTTGGTCGCATCATGGCTACATATCAGACTTGTTCCCCAGCCGATATGCAGGGTGTCTGCTATCAGGCGGTGCATGGCAAATACGCCATGGCTTCCGGAGGCTTGCTGGGTGTTGGGATCGGCAATTCCGGAGAAAAATGGGGATATCTTCCGGAAGCGCACAACGACTTCATTTTCGCCATCATTGGTGAGGAAACGGGTTTCGTTGGCGCTTCGTTGGTGATTCTGCTGTTCCTTGTGCTTGGATGGTGCATGCTGGTGGTGGCCATCCAGTCACATGACAGATATATCACTTTGGTGCTGGCCAATATTACCGTGTGGATCGTCGGACAGGCGTTTGTGAATATTGGTGTCGTGGTGGGGCTATTCCCTGTGATGGGTGTGCCTTTGCCTTTCGTGTCGGCCGGTGGTTCGTCGTTGATTCTGTGTTTGGGTGCCGCAGGCGTGACCGTCAGCATGATGAAACAGCAGCCGCAGATTCAAGCGGAGATTCAGCGGGCCTGAAAAGCTACTGTTGCCTGCGGGGTGCTGTCGTATGCGGCGGCACCCAAACGTAGATGAAATGTGAGTATCCTTGCGAGCATCGGTATGGCGCATGGTGTGCCGGGACGTCGTGGACTAAGCTCGTACATTATGAGCAATCAGAAGCATATCGTTCTAGCCGGCGGTGGCACGGCAGGTCATGTCAATCCTCTGCTCGCCGTGGCACATGTGATTCGCGAGCTTGAACCGGATGCCGATATCGCGGTGGTGGGCACCGCAGTCGGTTTGGAACACGAGTTGGTTCCGCAAGCGGGCTTCGAGCTGGAAACCATTGAGAAGGTGCCCTTCCCCCGTAGGCCCAATATGGCGGCATTGAAGTTTCCCGCGCAGTGGAAGGCTGAAACGGCCAAGGTCCGGGACATCCTCACCCGTCACGAGGCGCAGGTGGTCGTCGGATTCGGTGGATACACGTCGGCTCCCGTATATGCGGCTGCGCACAAGATGGGCATTCCGATTGCGATGCATGAGCAGAACGCTCGTGCTGGCATGGCCAACAAGCTGGGCGCACGCTGGGCGTCCATGATCGGCACCGCGTACGCGCAAACCGGTTTGAAACCACGCAAGGGTGTTGAAACCGAACGTGTGGGATTGCCGTTGCGTGCTGAAATCGCGGCAATAGCCGAAGGTATGGAACATGACCGTGCCGCCACAAGGCAAACGGCTGCAGCACAGCTGGGAGTCGATCCGAACCGTCCTCTGGTGGTGGTGACCGGAGGATCGTTGGGTGCTGTGAACGTGAACCGTGCGGTGGCGGCTTCCGCCAAAGAATTGCTGGAACATGCGCAGGTGATTCACCTGACGGGAAAAGACAAAGACGATGAAGTGCGTTCGTTGGTGTCGGTGAGTGCTGGAGAGCAGGTGCTTGGTGAGCTTGGGCCAGAACATGTCAACGACGGTGATTATCGAGTCGCGCCTTATCTGGAACGTATCGATCTTGCGTTCGCTTGCGCCGATCTGATTATCTGCCGTTCCGGAGCGGGTACCGTTTCGGAATTGACTGCTTTGGGACTTCCTGCGATTTATGTTCCATTACCGATCGGCAACGGCGAGCAGCGTTTCAACGCTCAGCCGGTTGTCGATGCGGAAGGTGGCCTGATGGTGGCGGACGCTGACTTTACTGCCGAATGGGTCAAACGTCATGTGCCGAATCTGCTAGCCGATTCGGATGCGCTTGCCAGATATGGCGATAACGCTTGGAAATACGGTATTAGAGATGCCGCCGAAGTCATGGCCAGGCGTGTGCTTTCCATGATTGACGAAAGGTAAGCCGTAGCGACGGCAGATGCGCCCGTCGCATTTGAAATCGCGTTCCGAATCTCACCCATGATTGGCCAAATACGAGACTATGGGTGAGACCATAATGGAACAAGCTAAACATAATATGCAAGAGGAGCAGTCGTGACTGACAACCAGCGTGAAGCCGGTACCATTATTCTTGATCCAACCCATGTGTCATTCAGCCAGCAGGAAGGCGTGAACGATCTGGGAGCCACCCATTTCATCGGCATCGGAGGTGCAGGTATGAGCGTACTTGCCGAGATGCTGCACGAGCAGGGCGTTGAGGTGGATGGCTCAGATCGTGAGCCCAGCGCCAAAACCGATCGTTTGCAGGGACTTGGTATTGCCGTCGAATTCGGGCAGCGCGAGGAAAATGTCGAAGGCAAACAAACTATCGTTTTTTCCAGCGCCATCAAGCCTGACAATCCGGAAATCGTCGCAGCACATGCGGCGGGCGAACGCATCGTGCACCGCAGCGACATTCTTTCATTGCTGATGAATACGAAACGTGCGGTAACGGTTGCGGGAGCCCATGGCAAAACCACGACCAGTTCCATGCTCGCCCATATTCTCACCCATGCTGGTGAGGGAAATCTGGCTGATCCAAGCTATGCCATTGGCGGATCCATCCAAGGCAAGGACGGCATGATGCTTGACGGAGGTCATGCAGGCCAAGGCGACGTGCTTGTGGCGGAAGCCGACGAATCCGATGGAAGCTTTGCCAAATATCATCCGGAAATCGCGATTGTCACCAATTCCGAAGCTGATCATCTCGACCATTATGGAACGCAGGAAAACTATCGAGCGGCTTTCGTGGACCATGTTCAGCACGCCGTCAAATCGGTGGTGATGTGCGGCGATGACGAAGGGAATCTGGCTGTGTTGCGCGCTCTTGATGCGTCTTCGGCAGCACATACGGTCGTATATGCGACGCAGGATGAGGCTTCGTTGGGTGATCTGAACGGTGCGGCGTTCGTACATATCGAATCGGAAAGCGAAAGCGCGCAAAGCGGCGCTGAACATTTCACCTTGCATGTGCCTGCGGGACTGCTGGACGGACAGGAACGTATGGTTCCCGTGACGCTCACCGTTCCAGGCATTCACAACGCGCGCAATGCTTCCGCGGCGATTATCGCGGCCGCATTGCTGGGAGTCGACATTGAGAAGGCCGCCGAAGTGACCACGTCGTTCCTTGGCGCAGCCCGTCGCTTCCAAGTGCGCGGCACTGTCAGCCAGGTGACCGTCGTCGACGATTACGCGCATCATCCCACTGAGATTTCGGCTTTACTGGATGGTGCCCCCCCCCAAAAATCGCCAAATCTGCGCCGATGCTGCCCGCCGCAAATATCCGCAATCGGCGATTCGTGTGATTTTCCAGCCGCACTTGTTCTCTCGCACCAAGTTCTTCGCGGAAGCATTCGCGGAGGCGTTGGCCAAGGCGGATGATGTGATTGTCACTGGCATTTTCCCCGCACGTGAAAAGCAGGAGGATTATCCGACGGTCGGCCCGGACACCATTGTGGATGAGGCTCTTAAGCTCGACCACACGCCTGCCGAGGATTGGATCCGTGGGGTGGAAGACATGCACACCGCGGCGCAGATGATGGTGATGCGTGCCCATCATGGTGATGTCATCTTCACCGTTGGCGCAGGTGATATCACGCAGATGGACGAGGTGATATTGCACGCGCTTCAGGCTCATCGTTGGGATTGTGAGGGCTGATGGCGCGAAGGGTCGTCAGCTCTGGTACGGGTTCGGATGGTTCTGCAACGACGTCTGAAAAGCATGCGTCGCACGGCAGGACCATTCAAAGCCGGAATCATTCCGACTCTTTGGCTCAGCCTCAGCCGAAGGGTCGTTCCATTGCCGGAGGAACGGGACGCTCGTCTTCCTCCGTGAACCATGCGCAGGCGGAAGCCGAAATGGAGCATGGAGGCAAGAGCAAGACGAGTCGTTCCCGGTCGGGTGACTTCGTGGATGCGCGCAATCTTGCAGGTGAGGATTTCGTTGCGAAGACGTTGGAGGAAACCACTGGCACTTTGGGGGTGGCCACCCGTCCGAAAGTGGTTGATTTCAGCGCGCGGTTGAAAGAACGACGTAAGGCGAATACGCGTGTTGTGGCGATGCGGGCCTTCGTGTCGGCCGCGGTTGCGGCCGTCGTGGTGGCGTTGGCATGGTTGTTTTTCTTCTCGTCGGTGTTTCGTCTTGAACCTGGCAATATTTCCGTTGTCGGGGCCAACGAATGGGTGAGCGAGTCGCAGGTATTGGATATTGCCGGTCAGCAGGCCGGTAAATCGATTCTGCTGGTATCAAATAACGATGTGGAGAAGAAAATCAAGGAGATACCGGGAGTCACTTCCGCGCAATCCAAGAAGCAACTTCCGAACTCCCTTGAAGTGACCATCAAAGCGCAAAAACCGGCTGCGATGCTTAAAACAGGTGAAGACAGCATGACCGCGGTCGATAGCAAGGCTCGTATATTGAATTCCGTCAGCGGTGTCTCCGTGGATGGAATTCCCGTCATCGAAGTGAAGGATGTCGATACGAGTCTGAGTAACCGCTCTATTAAGGAGGCACTGAAGATTCTGAGCTCGTTGCCTGAATCGATGCGTAACTCCATTACCAGGGTGACGGCTGAAACTCAGGATTCCATCACCACAGAAATCAATGGGGGGGACCGCGTGATCGTATGGGGTGACTCTTCCGATCTTAAGTTGAAGAAAGCTGTTGTCGACAAGATCATCAACGATCCAAATGTGATCGGAGACAAACACAACGTCGACGTGTCCGCGCCTCTACGGCCGATCATCAAATAGTGGTGAAGACGTGGCTGAAAATAGGTGAATTGCATACGCTGAGTAATCTGGTTTGATATACGAAGAACCCCGGTTGCCTTGTGCAGTGACCGGGGTTCTTCGCGAATAGGAGGAGAAAAAGGAGAAGTTTTATTATTGCGTGCCGTCAGGCGTTCGGATTGGCCTTCATCGCCGGAGCGACGAAAACCGCCGGATCGAGACGTGGAATCAGTGTGCACTGCGTGGCGTGGTACAGGTCGGACTTATCTGGCCAGACGGTGCCGAACGGTAGGAGTCAAGCTTGGTGAATTCCGTGTTCCACGTATCGACGGCCAGGCCGATCTCATCATCCCAGAAATGCTTGTCGTAGGTTGCCAGAGCCTCTTCGAGCAGCTCGTCAGCGCCCGGACGGACGATAAGCTTGGCAGAAGTGGCAGCAAGAATCACGAAAGCGTGAGCGTAACAGACCTTGCCTGCTTCATGATACGTAGGCTTCAGGAGAGTAAGTGCGGGTCATCGATCAAGTCCTTCCTTGACGTCGTCTGCTGTGACGCGATAACTAGGTTGATTTATTAACTACTTAAGCGGTTAATGCAAGCCGACACGCGGAATTTGATGCTGCGATTATATGTGATTTGTGATGGGGCGGGGTGTGTGAGACCAAGCAAGACGAGAAGGGGATTTCCAGCAACATCTTTTAGAATATCCGATACATCGGGGGTAATGTGCGGCAAACTCAGGAATCTTTTGAAAACCGTTGGTAATAAAGAAAAAGCCGCCATTTCTGGCGGCTTTCAATCCGTGGAGATGCGGGGAATCGAACCCCGGTCCGATAACCGAACCCTCAGTCTTCTACGTGCGTAGTCTGCTGGCCGTGCGGCGGTTTTTCTGCCCCCATCGATGTCGCAGACAACTGATGGCGAGCATATCTACAGTAAAAGTCCCTTGCCGGCCCTGTGGCTCAGTCGACAAAGCAAGTCTTCTTAACGACGCTCAACATCCTCCCAAAGACGAGAAGGAGTGAACGGAGCGGCTGCTCACTGGTTAATCCTGGCGCGAAGCTCAGGCAGCGAGAGCGAACTCAGTGCGGTTAGATTTAGCACTTATTCTTTTGCAGGGGACATCCACGAGCGGACCCTGCGTTCTCGGCACGCTTCCCTGCGACGAACAGGTCACCGTCGAAACCGATCATCCCCAATCTTGAATTATCAAACATCCGGTACAAGGCCGGACTTTTTAAGATATCACGGAATGTCAATAATCACAAATCATATACTGCTTTTCTTGTGCTGTGAGCGAAGTCGGAACATGGGCTTACTGCCTGACCCGAATGTCGAAATAATCCATGACCAATTCGCATAACATCATATTGGCCCAGCTGAACCATGGGCGGGCATAGGAGTTCGGGATTGCACAAGTTGCGGATTGAATATGAGCATGAAAAACGAGGCCATGATGGCAGGCATGGCCTCGTTGATGATGATGAAAGGAAAAACTGGGATTACTTACCGGCTTCGGCGAGATAATCCGGAACGCCTTCCGCCGGATAGGTCGGCCAGCCGCCTTCCTTGGTGCACACGTAGGCCGCGGTGTTCACGGCGGCACGATGGGCTTCCTTGAGCGGAGCACCGGTCAGCAGCTTGCCGGTGAAGGAGCCGGAGAAGGAATCGCCGGCACCGACGGTATCTGCAACCTCGACATGCGGGGTCCGCAGGGTGGAAATCTCGCCATCCTTGGTGGTGATAGTACTGAACGTGGCACCGCCGGTCAGAATGATGTACTCGAGGTTGAAGCGGTCGATGAACCACTTGCATGCCTCTTCGTCATTGCACGCAGGAATGGAGAACATGTCGCGCATCATGATCAGCTCTTCGTCGTTGATTTTGAAGATGTTCGCGTAGCTGAGCAGCTCTTCGATGAGTTCATTGGAGTAGAAGTTGGCGCGCAGGTTGATGTCGAAGAACTTCAGTGCGCCTTCCTTGGTGTGCTTGAGCAGCTCGACGATGGTGTCGTGGGATTCAGGGGAGCGCAGGCCGAGGGTGCCAAAGCAGACGGCGTCGGCCTTGGATACGGCTTCAATGAGCTCGTCGGTGAGCTTGATGTGATCCCATGCCACGTTTTCGACGATGGTGTATTCCGGAATGCCGTTGGTCAGAGCCACGTCAACCGTGCCTGTCGGGTATTCGTTGGTCTGCACCAGCGTGTTGATGCCGGCCTTGTGGGCGTCTGCAAGCAGCTCATTGCCCAGTTCGTCGTTGCCGACCGCGCTGATGGCGAAGCTTTCCGCGCCGTTCTGAGACGCATGATATGCGAAATTGACGGGTGCGCCGCCGGCACGTTTGCCGGTGGGGAGCATATCCCATAGGATTTCGCCGAGAGAGATGACGATTGGCTTGGACATGGTGTTCCTTTCTTTGGTTGTGGCGTGCTATGCGACGTCAAAGAACATCGAAGGATGTTCTAGAAAATTGGTGATGGCCACGGCTGCGGCACCGGTGACGGTGGCATCAGTGGGTAGTGTGGATAAGGTGATTTCGGTATTGCAGCTGACTTCGGGAATGGTGCGTTCTCGAACGACCTGCTTGACTTCGTCAAGTAGCGGCTGCCCGGCTTGGGAAACGATGTCTCCAAGTACGATATGCGTCGGGTTGAATGCGTTGATGATGTTGACTGCGCCGTATCCGATATATCGTGCGATTTCAGAGGTGAGTTCCGCGGTTGCTTCGTCTCCGGCAGCGTTTTTGGCGAATAGCGCGGCACATGCCTGTGCGTGCGTCATGGTTTCGCATCCGGGAACGATATACGGTTGCTTGTTGAGCATTTCGTGGATTGCATTGGCCGAGCAGTAACGTTCGAGACATCCGTAATTGCCGCAGTCGCAGGGTTTGCCGTTGACGTCAACGGAGATGTGTCCGATTTCGGTGGCGGTGCCATGGGCACCGTAATAGATCGTGCCATTGTCGATGATGCCAAGACCGATGCCTTCGCCGAGCAGATAGTAGGCGAGGGATCCTTCGGACAGTTCCGGATTGAACAGGAACTGTGCCAAGGCGCCTGCGCGTGCATCTTGCTCTACGAACACAGGTACGTCAAAGGCTTCGCTGAATTCCTTGATGAAATTGACTTTGCGCCAGCCCTGCATGGAGGAGACGAGTGCGGTATGCCCTTCTTCGACAAGGTATGGTCCGGGGACTGCCATGCCGACTGCCACGATTTTCTCGTCTTTGGCGATGAGGTGACGAATGGTGTTGTGAATCTGTTTGACTGTCTCGTTGATGTTTTCTTCGCTGACGGTCGGAAGATCGGTAAGCGAAATACGGTTGCATTTAAGATCGAACAGACCGATTTGCACCAAACTGCGTGCGAATTTCAAGCCAATCACATGGTATTTTCCGCAGTTGAGATTCAACCCGATGGAACGACGATTCTTATCGCCTTCCATGTCGCCAGTTTCTTCGATGATGTTCTGTGCGAGCAGTTTTGCCGTGATTTTGGTGATTGCCGCAGGAGTCAATCCGACTGCCTTTGCGATTTGCGCACGTGAGCAGATGCCGTTGTGATACAGGTATTGCAAGATGCGGGATCGATTATTCTCGGAAATCGATGATTGCTGAGCACTGTAATTACTCATAACACCTCCTTGCGCCAGTGCACGGACCTTTCGTTGAACCTGTTGATATATTAACGTAGTTAATTACTTGGCGCAAGTTCTGTCTTTCGGCGTGTCATAAAGGATGTTGATTGATTGTGCATAAAAAGTACTCGTCTGTGTCGGAAGCGAGCGACTATGTGGGAGATCTGCTCGAAATGGTGCAGTTGCCGCGTGCGTATATGAACCGATTCCCGCATGAGCTTTCTGGCGGTCAGCGTCAGCGTGCCTCCTTGGCACGAGCGTTGGTTCTTAAGCCGAGCCTGCTTATCGCTGACGAGCCGACTTCTGCATTGGATGTGTCGGTACAGGCGAAGGTGTTGGAGCTGTTCAAGAAACTGCAGGCGGAAATAGGTTTCGCATGCCTGTTCATCACCCATGATCTTGCCGTGGTCGATATGCTGGCCGATCGCATTATGGTGATGCATAAGGGTGAGATTGTGGAACATGGTGATGCCGATCAGGTTATGAATAACCCGCAGAATCCCTACACGCAGAAGTTGTTGGCATCGCTGCCGGTGCCTGATCCGCGTGAACAGCGAGAACATCGCGCCCAGCTGTACGAGTTGCTCGCCAAAGGAATTTGATGCCGGAGTGAGTTTCGCGGCTTCCTGACATACACAAGAGCTGGTGCGACGATCATGAACCGTCGCACCAGCTCTTGTGTATATATTCAATTGTGACTGTGTTCAGCGAATCGTACCGTTGAAGGAGAATTGCGTGTGTGCGTCGCCGTTCGCCTTGTTCTTGATGTACTCACGCACGTAGCCCATGCGTTCCACTGTGGTGTCGGCCAGAGGCTGAGGCAGATCGTCGGGGGAGAACCAGCCTACGTTGAGGCTCTCCTCGTCACCTACGAACGGTTCGGTATTGCCATTTGGATCCGGCCTGCATATAAACAGGTGATCCATATACATGGTGTTGTCGCCATTCGCATACGTAAGCACCCTATGGGAGGACTTCACCGACACCAAATCGGTGACGATGACATCCACGCCAGTCTCTTCTTTGACTTCACGTGCCACCGTGTCGGCAGGCTCTTCGCCGGGCTCATTAATGCCATACACCATGGCCCATTCGCCGGTATCGGAACGCTTGCCAAGAAGTACACGACCCCGCTCGTCTTCGACATAGCCGGAGACGCCCATCAGCCACAGGAGGTCGTGGCCGACTTTCTTGCGTAACTCGAGAATGAATTCAGGCGTTGGCATATCAGACTTTTGCGCCTTCGGCAGCCATGCTGGCCATCCACTCTTCGACCTCATCGATCTGCTTTGGAATGCCGGCGGAAATCCATTCCGGACCATCCTCAGTCATCAATACATCATCTTCAACGCGAATGCCGATGCCGCGATACTCCGGCGGAATCAACAGATCATCCTCACGGAAATACAGACCCGGTTCAATCGTGAAAATCATGCCAGGGCGAATCGCAGCACCCTGATACGACTCATAACGTGCCTGAGCGCAATCATGCACATCCAAACCAAGATGATGGGCCACACCACAGGCGAGCCAACGTCGATGCTGTTGTCCTTCCGGAGAAAGCGACTCCTCGACATCGACCGGAAGAATACCCCATTCGTGCAGGCGTTCAGCGATCACACGCATGCACGCATGATGAATGTCGGAATACGTGGCACCCGGCTTGGCAGCCTCAAAACCAGCCTGCTGGGAGTCCAAAACCGCCTGATACAACTTTTTTTGGAAATCAGTGAACTTGCCGTTGGTCGGGAACGTGCGCGTGATATCGGCCGTATACAAGCTATTGACTTCCACACCGGCATCAATTAGCAGCAGATCGCCGGACTCCACGGTACCGGTGTTACGCATCCAATGCAGAATCGGCGCATGAGCGCCGGAAGCGATGATCGTATCGTAGCCGACCTCATTGCCTTCCTCACGGGAAATGGCATTGAACGCACCTTCCAACATACGTTCCGAACGAGGCTTGTCGAGCGACGACGGCAGCTTGCGCAGAATATTGTCGAAACCATGCTTGGTTGCGGCAACGGCCTTGCGCATTTCACGAATCTCATATTCGTCCTTGCACATGCGAGCCTCGGCGGCAAACTCATGAAGCTTGTCATCGGCATCGGTATTGCCATCCGGATCGGCGAAACCGTTCGCCTCGCGAATATCCTCCACCATTTCGGTGATCTGCGGATCAGCCTCGCGGATCACACGCACACGCACGGCACCAGCCTCAGAACCGACATCCTTGCTCAATGCGTCAGACAGCTGTGCAATGTCATTGGTCTCAATACCGGTCATTGCAGTCATCTCCTGCAAGCCGGCACGAGGTCCAACCCAATATTCTCCATAATGGGCATTCATGAAAAAGTCCTGTGTGTAGTGGTTCGCACGCGGAGCCACAAACAATTCCGGCACATGCGTCTTGCCGGCCGCAGCCTCCGGAGAATCAGGATCAACCGGATTCAACACCAGCACTGCACCGGCCTCGTAGTCTTCACCCAAACCGGTGTAATACGAAAACGTCGTATCCGGACGGAACGCATAGTCGCAGTCATTGTTGCGCACCTTCGGCTGACCGGCTGGAATCACAATACGCTCTCCGGGAAAGGCCTTACCCAGCGTGTCAAGACGAGCCTGAATGTAATGGGAAGACTCCAACGGTTCAATAGCCGGCTCATTATCATCCCAACCGGTGGTCATGAACTCTTTGAACGCCTCGGAACGCGGGCGCAGCGAACGATTGTTCACACGGTCGCTCATCGCCTGATCGGGGCCGGGGGCGCTGGCCTGCTCCATGGCTTCATACTCCTTGTCTTTATCGGTAATGACTTCGTTCATCACATCTCCTGAATATGGTTATCCATGCTTACGTAATTACCGCAAACCATCCTATAACTTTTTGCGCCGCGCAACGTTCATGCAAGCACATAGAATAGGGGAGATTGAGTGAGCAATCCCAAGGTAGGGGAGGAATCCGAAAGAATATGTCATTCGAACATCCGAATCGCAACAATGAAAGTATGATCGACGTCGAACGCGACATCATGAGCCGCCCATCAGAGCGCAATACCACCAATCTTGACCTGCAACGCATGAAGATGATCCTCGACATCATGGGACATCCCGAGCAGTCGTTCCGTGTGATTCACATCACCGGAACCAACGGCAAAGGGTCTACCGCGCGCATGACCGAGGCGATTTGCCGCGCCTACGGCATGCGAACCGGTTTGTACACGTCACCGCATCTTGAACATGTCAACGAGCGCATCGCCATCGACGGACAGCAGCTTTCCGACGATGATTTCGTTGATACCTGGGATCAAATCAAAGACCTTGTAGCCATGGTCGACATGAAGATGGGAGAACTCGACAAGCCAAAAATGAGCTTCTTCGAAGTGCTTACCGCCATGGCCATCTGGAAGTTCGCCGACGCTCCGGTCGATGTGGCCATCGTTGAAGTCGGTATGGGCGGCCGCTGGGACGCCACCAACGTGCTCGATGCCGATGCGGCCATTATCGGACCGATCGACATGGACCATATGGCATGGCTTGGCAATACCGTGGAACAGATCGCATCCGAAAAAGTCGGCATTATCAAGCCGGGCTGCACCGCGGTTATTGGGCGTCAACCGCATGAAGAGGCCGTCATGCCGATTATCGAGGAAGCGGCGGCGGAAAACCATGCCAATCTGGTGCGAGACGGCATCGAAGCGGAAGTCGTGACCCGCATTCCGGCAGTCGGCGGTCAGGTTGTGACCCTGCGTACGCCGAATGGCACGTACGCAGAAGTGCCGGTCGCCAAATTCGGCGAACATCAGGCGCATAATGCGCTCGCGGCCCTGTGCGCGGCGGAAGTGGTGATTCCCGTCAACGGTGCGCTTGACGGTAATCTTGTGGCTGAGGCGTTGAGCACGGTGAGGATTCCAGGCCGCATCGAGCAGATTCGTACATCGCCAACGATCATTCTGGATGGCGGGCATAATGTGAATGCGGCAGAATCGTTACGTGCCGCGATTGAGGAAAATTACGATTTCCAGCAGCTCGTCGGCGTGATCGCCATGATGGGAGACAAGCAGGTCGAAGAGTATTTGGGCGTGCTCGAACCATTACTGAGCCATGTGATTGTCACTGAAAACTCGTGGCGTGATCGTGTGATGCCCGCGGAAGACCTGAAAACGGTTGCTGAACGCGTGTTTGGTGCGGAAAGGGTTACGTGTGTTCCTGAACTGCCGGATGCCATTCAGGAGGCTGTTAATATGGTTGACGCCGATGATGAGCTTGGTGTTGGCTATGGTCACGGCGTGCTGATTTGCGGTAGCTTCACCACGGCTGGCGATGCACGTCTCATGCTGGAAGAGAAAGTCAATCCCGATTTGAAGAAGCCGAAGTCGGAACGTGTCTTCCAGGCGGCTGTTGAGCCGGAACCGCGTAAGGATCAGGACGAGGCGGATCTCGATTTCGAATCTGACGCCAATCCTGATTTCGATATCAACGATTTCGGCAGTGTCGGTCCGGATCTTGCTGAAGATGAAGATACTGATGGTTCCGAAGAAGATGCTTCCGAAGTTGAGCATGCGGATGCTGCATCTTCTGAAGATGTGCAGTAATCGCATAATGCATGGCGATGATGGATTGTCGGTTGTTGTCGACAATCCATCGATACAACGATCTGTGATGTAATACAAAGGGGGATGCAGCGATATTGATTCGCTGCATCCCCCTTGTACGATATTTTGCACTATTCGTTGCGAGATGCGGTCATTACTTGCGCAGTTTGCGACGCAGAGACTGCAGCAGTGTGAGCGAACGGTAGAATGCCTTCTTGACCGGAATATCGCGACCTGCGGAAATCTGTGCGATGCTCTCGGAGAATTTCGTCTTGAATCCGTTCAAACTCTTCAATGAAGGCGCGAAATCGTTGCCGATGCCCATTAAATCAAGCACTGTGCAACCTTGTTCGCCAAGCGCGCAGCATATAACGTAAATCAGCTTGTCGGGAACATGCTGGCGCATGATTTCCGTGCGCATGCACGCATAGTAATAGACTGCGTGATCGCCGTTGATGGTGACGATGGACCATGCCACAACCTTGCCGTCGATACGTGCCGCGAATACGCGCGCATGATCAGGACCAAGATTGCTGATCATATCGACATAGTCGCTCATCGGAGCGGGGGAGAAGCCATCGCGGTGGGCGGTATCAACCATGACCTCGTAGTATTCGGAGAAATCAGCCATCGCCTGCGCGGTCTCATCGGCACAAGCGGCGGGG
>OAWR01000178.1_pt1 | contig 19009 bp, 15 predicted proteins | sample 1476931 | NCBI WGS metagenome assembly OAWR01 (sample SAMEA2580242, study PRJEB22360) | human gut metagenome | biome: human gut; feature: human-associated habitat; material: faeces | place: Denmark | collected 2008/2010 | reverse complement strand
TCATCATTATTTTTAAAATTTTTAAGATAAGGAAAAAGCTCTTTATTTACGAATTCAAGCAAATCCGATCCACTTAAAGCATTTTTTACATCAAGTTTGCCATCTTTTTTAGGCGCTGCCCAAACACTCCAGCTAAATTTTTCTTCTAAAATGCTTTTATAATCTTTGCCATCTAAAAACGCTAAATCTTTTAAATTTGTCTCATAATCATCTAAAAATTTTAAAAAAAGTATCCAGCCAATCTGCTCTGTATAGTGCATAGCACCACTTATGCCATCATCTCTTCTTAGAATATCTGTGATTTTATCGATTTTGTTTTGCATTTTCTCCCTTTAAAGCTTTTAAAATAGTTTTATCAAAGTCTAGTTTTATTTTTTATTTTTGTTTTTGAACTGCAATATGTTAAAAAAATCAAAAATTTTTAACATATCAAGCCAATGTGTTAAAATTTGGCAAATTTTTTAACATTATAATTCTCCCTTAAAAGCCTTATCAAGTAAGGATTGCTTAAGCTCTTCATAATCTTTTAGCTCTTTAGTGTAAAGCTCTTTTAAAGCCTTTGCCTTTTCAAACACAAAATCTAAATGCTCTGCGATTTGCTCTTGCTCTTGTAAAGGTGGTAGGGGGATTTGTAGGGATTTGCCATCTTTTGTTCCAAGTCTAGGCATTCTTGCACCATAGGTTAAACTTGAGATTCTATCGTGCAAAAAATTGGCAAATAAATAATAATAAATAAAATGATTTGTTATGGAATTACCCGTAGAAAATGGCATTATTTCAGAAGAGCAAGCCCCATTATCATCAGCTATAATCACTTTTTTAAGATATGGACGCAATGTTCCAAATAAAATATCACCCTTGTTAAATTTAATTTTATTGCTTTTACTTTGTCTATCCTGAAATAACACTTTTTGCAACAAAACACCGCTTTCTTTTTCTATATCTTCAAGTTCTAAAATCCAATCATTACCTTTTAATTGACTAGGTTTTACTTGTGATGTTTTTCCATAGTTGCTAGTATCCCCTAAGCTTTTCCATTCCCAAGATTGTGGGAGTTGATAATTTTCTTTAGTATTATCATTAAGTGGATTAAAAGCCTTTTGTAAAGCACTTTGCATAAGCTCATCAATATTTGCTAAATTTTCTTTTGCTTTTTTGATATTTTCATCAATCTTACTAAAAGCAAAATCCAAAATCCCCACTATCCTTTCTTGCTCTTTTATGTCTTTTGGATAAATAATTTCGAGTTTGGAAAATTCAGTCTTATTTAAAATAGCTAAAGTTGTTTGTGGTGCTTTTGAAAATAATATAGACTGAAATTTAGAAGATATGCAATAATAATAAATATACTCGGAAATTATATTTTTATGAGGAATAATTGCGTTTATTTGTTGGTTACAACTCCCAATAACTTTAGTTAGTGCTACTTTACCTAAAGAACCTATACAAACCACAAGAATTGTTTTAGGTGGAAGCTGTCTAGCTTTGCCAAAACCTAGTTTTGATAGATTATCTCCAGCATTTTCTAAAAAATATCCTTGCTCGAAATCACTCGGCTTAAAAAATGGATAATCTTTTCCATAAAAATCTAAATTACTTTTACTAGGTGTTGAACCCGTAACAATTTCACCTATCTCGCTAAGCGTTTTAACTTCCCAACCCTGCGGTAAATTTGTCATTGGTTTATTCTTGCGCTGTTTAATTCTTGAAATTTAAGTGCAAGTTTATCCATAAAAGTATATGAGCTTGTATAGTTATTTTTTTCTGCTTCTTTATTCGCTTTTTGAGCATTTGCAATAGCTGTACTAAGATTTTGCTTTATAATGCTTGTAAAATTATAATCCTTTTTATAATCTTTTATATGTTTTTTTAAATCGCTCTCAATTAATTCATTACAAGGACTATTTGTGCTAAATGATTTTGTAGTGTATGTAAAATGTAAAAGTATCCAAAATTCAAAACAAGGATTTGAGGTAATTGCTTCAAATTTGTATTTTTCACATTCTTGCCTTGCTTTGTCAAAATCTGAATGCGTATCTTTATCAAATACACAATAAACTTTATTATAGGAATAATCTTTATTTTTTTCTTTGGTAAACTCTACTATTTGTGAAGGGTTTGGTTTTTTACTTGAAATAATATTTATGCTTACATTGCTTAATCTAAAAAAATCTTTTAATTGATTTAAATAGTTTTTTTCCGTTTTTTCACCTTCGCATACTATAAGTATAATTTCATTTTTTTTTCTTTTTGCTTCTCTATCTCTTGTTTTTGTATTTCTTTTTTTGCGTAAATCATCAGTTCCCATTATCACTCCATGATGATAGTATTTCTTTAAAATAAGGCAAAGCCCCAAAACGCCCTAAAAGATAATCATTTTCCAAATTTGTTTTATCTCTTCTCTCTTTACTCTCTTCAAAATCACTCAAAGGATAAAGCTTGGTTGCTTTATTTTGTTTTTCGCAAAACCAAATTTGATCTCTTCTAAAGATATCTTGATTTAAAATGGAAGTATCATGAGTGGTAAAAATAAGCTGAGCATTTGATTTGTTTAAATCTTCATTATGAAAAAGATTTACTAAGAATTTTGTCATTAAAGGGTGTAAGTGAGTATTTAGCTCATCTATTATTAAAATGTTTCCTTTTTTTAAAGAATCAATCCAAATACCTGCTATATTAAAAAATTTTCTTGTGCCATCTGATTCATCGTTAAAATTTAAAAATTTTATTTGATTTTTTTGACTTAAGTGTATAAAAGATATATCTTCTAGTATTTTTACATTTTTTAAATTTTGAATATTTTTAACTTCTTGAATGATTTTTTCTTTGAGTTCTTGTGGAATATTTTGAAGATTTGATGGTAATGAGTTTTCATCAATATCGCTTGTTTTAATCTCTACACCTTCTATATCTAAATCAGCTATTTTAAAAAAACTATTGACTAATTCTTTGTCTTTTTTATATTCATTAATCGTGATACTTTTTCCATTACCCCAACCATTTGAATTTGCTATTTGGAGTTTAAGATTAAAAAAATCAAATACAGGTTTTAATTGCTCATTATTTAATTGAATAGCCACAGATAAAAACAAGGCATTATCTCTAGTGCTATTTTCCCATAGTTGTTTATAAATTTCATCAGCTAAAAATTGATCCCCAAAAGAATAATTATATCTTCCTTCTTTTTTATTATAAATTCTTTCAAACCAATTTTGCTCGGTATTATTTTCATCAAAAGTTAAAAGCCATTCTTCTAAAATTTTTTCAGAATTTAAAATAAAGCCATATTGATACTTTGTGTCATTTTGTATAAAAATAATTTCAAATTTTGTAGGTTTATCATCTTCATCCCCTAGCAAGAAAGGTGTTATAGGTAACTTATCTCCCCTTTGCGTATTTGCGCTTGATATAACGATGGTTTTCATAGTTTGCAAAGCTTTTACAATATTCGATTTTCCAGAAGCATTTGCCCCATAAATCACACTACTTTTTAGCAAAGCTAATTTTTTATCGCCATTGGTATGAGAATCAAAAAAAGTATTATCCTTGCTTGCCATCATACTTAAAATTTGCTCATCTTGAATGGATAAAAAATTTTCTACTCTAAATTCTATAAGCATATTTTTTCCTACTTTTTTCTTAAAATATATAGATAATTATTTTTTAGAGATTATTTTAACTAAAAATCTCAAATTTATCTTTAAATATATCACCTCGCATAAATCTCCCTTTGTAAATCATCAAAACTTTGTTTTAGAATTTCTAAGCCACCAAATTCATCGGCCAATTCTCTTACATTGCCTAAAGAACTAAGCTCTATAAGCGGTTTTAAGCCATCATCAAAATCTTTTATGCCGTATTCTTGATATCTATTTAGTAAAAATTCTATAAATTTTATAGCCTTTTCTTTTTGAAAGCGTTTTAAAAACTCACCATTTTCTACTTGTAAAACACGCTCTTGCCTTGTTTTTATCTCGGCATTAAAGCTTAAATGCGCTAAAACATCGTATATATCACAATCTTTTTGAAAAATTTTTCTTAGATCTTTTAAAGCATCTTCATCTACTCCATCATTTGCAAGGGCTTTTAAAAATCTTTCTCTATTTTTTTGATCACTCCAAATTTCACGCAATTTTGCTTCATCATCATAATACTCACCAAGCTTTCCTATCAAAAATTCTAAAAATTCTTTAGTGCTAAGTGGCTTACCTTGTGCTCCTACATAGCTTGTAGTTATATCTAAAACCTTAAGCTTTGTGCCTTTTAAGTGTATAGTGACGCTCTTTTTTTCTTTGCTTTCTTCTTTTGTTTGTTTTATTTGCTCTTTAGTAATTTTTTCTTGTTTGTTTTGCTCTTTTAGTTCTTTTATTTTTTCACCATCCCATTTTGGATCATAAAAAAGCTTAGTAGCGCCAACAAAATCAAGTATGGTAAAAAAGTCTTTACCTTCATATACTCTAGTTCCACGTCCGATGATTTGCTTAAATTCCACCATAGAGCCTATATTTGCTAGTAAAACGATATTGCGGACATTCTTAGCATCCACGCCCGTTGTAAGCATTTTAGAACTTGTAAGTATGACAGGAAAGCTTTTATCATTGTCTTGAAACTGCTTTAGATAATCAAGCCCTATTTTACCTTCATCACTCGTAACTCTTACACAATAATCATCTCTTTTAACACTTTTATATTTATCTATGGCTCTTTTTACCTCGTTTGCATGAGCTTGATTTGCACAAAAAATTATAGTTTTATCCATGGGATTTATAAGCTCTAAAATTTTCTTAGCGATAAAGTCATTATAGTTTGGTAAAAAGATATTTCTTTCAAACTCACTTTGTTTATAAAAGCCTTTTTCAAGCTCACCTTGTATCAAATCATCAGGATTATAGGTATAACCATCACTCAAAGTTGTTTTTATGAGTTTGACTTTATAAGGGGTTAAAAATCCATCTTCAATACCACTTTTAAGACTATAATCATAAACACTCTCACCAAAATACTCATAAGTGTCTATATTTTCTTCTTTTTTTGGAGTAGCGGTTAAACCAAGCTGAGTTGCATAGGAAAAATACTCAAGCACAGCTCTCCAGCTTCCTTCTTCGTTTGCTCCACCTCTGTGGCACTCATCTATGATGATAAGATCAAAAAAATCTTTTGGGTATTGAAGATAAAATTTGCTCTCTTGTTCTTCTTGGGTGTTTTCTTGTTCTTTTGAATTTGCGGCTAAGCTTTGATAAATTCCAAAGAAAACATTTGCATTTGTTATGATTTTTCCATCATTTTTCTTTATTTCTTCAGCACTAATTGCCTTACAATCACTTTCTATAGGATTAAATTCTCCTAAGGCTTGATCTCTTAAGCTCACTCTATCACATAAAAATAGTATTTTAGGCTTTTGATCTTTGTTTTCTTTATTCCATCTTGCCTCTAACAAACGATAACACAAATTAAAAGCTATGGTTGTTTTTCCTGTGCCTGTAGCAAGAGTGAGTAAAATTCTATTTTTGTTATTTATAATAGCTTCTATGACTTTGTCTATGGCTATTTTTTGATAATACCTTAATTCTTTTTGCGGAATATACATAACATTTTGGGTTAAAAGCCTGTATTGCCATTCTTTGACATTGCCATAAATCCTATCAAAAAGCTCTTTAGGACTTGGGAATTTATCTATATATTTACCACTATGACTTCTTATATCGTATTCATAAATTTTTTCTCCATTGCTACTATATACAAAAGGCACATTTAAAATTTTTGCATATTCTATGCCTTGAGATAAACCATCTAAAGGATCTTTGCTAAATTTTTTAGCTTCTATTATAGCAAGGTTGTTTCCTTCATATCTAAGCAAATAATCTGCAAATTTTCTTTGTGCTCTTTTACCACCTAAAAGCTTTCTACCATCTGTAAAATAATAATTTCTTTTTATATTTTCTTCATTCCAAGAACTATCATAAAGCTTTGCATCTATAAATTTTACTCTAGTATCATCTTCTGAATACAAATTTTGCATTTTTACCCCAAAGTGAAATTAAATTTTATAATTATAGCATTTATACTAGTTTTTAAAAAAATTATTTTCACTCTTGACTTATAGCTACTCTAATGTTTTATAATTATAAAAAATCAAAAAAGGAGCGAAAATGCAATACAAAATTTTAGAAAACAATCGCATCGCAAGTAAAGGCTATGCAATGCTTAGTAAAGATGCGAAATTCACACCCTTTGAATTTAGCCGCCACGCTATTGGTGATAATGATATTTTGATTAAAATCCTATATGCAGGTATTTGTCATAGCGATATTCACACCGCAAGAAGCGAGTGGGGAGAAGCTACTTATCCTTGCGTACCTGGGCATGAGATAGCAGGAGAAGTTATCGCTGTGGGTAAAAATGTGAGCAAATTTAAAGTAGGAGATTACGCAGGGGTTGGTTGTATGGTAAATTCATGCGGTGAGTGCGATGCTTGCAAACGCTCACAAGAGCAGTTTTGCGAAAATGGCAAAACCATCTTTACTTACAATAGTTGCGATGTATTTCACGGCAATGAAAACACTTATGGGGGCTACTCAAACAACATAGTTGTAAGTGAAAAATTTGCCATTTGTGTGCCAAAAAATGCACCAATGCATAAGGTTGCGCCTTTGCTTTGTGCGGGCATTACCACTTACTCGCCTTTAAAATTTTCTAAGATAAAAGAAGGCTCAAGCGTTGCTATAGCAGGCTTTGGCGGACTTGGTATGATGGCTGTAAAATACGCTGTTAAAATGGGTGCAAAGGTTAGCGTTTTTGCTAGAAATGAAAACAAAAAAGCCGATGCTTTAGCTATGGGTGTAAGCTCATTTTACACAAGCACTGATAAAAACGCCGTAAAAGAACGCTTTGATTTAATCATCTCAACCATTCCAACGCCTTATAATCCTGCAATTTATTTGGATTTACTTAAATTTGGTGGCGAAATGGCTATAGTTGGCTTACCACCTGTGGAAGATAAGGTAAATATAGGCATAAACGAGCTTGTACATAAGGCAGGTAAAAAGGTTTATGGCTCGCTAATTGGCGGTATTGCTGAAACTCAAGAAATGCTTGATTTTTCTTTAAAACACGAAATTTATCCAGAAACCGAGCTTATCACACCACAAGAAATCGATAAAGCTTATGAAAATCTAACCTCAGGAAAGGCTAAATTTCGCTATGTTATTGATATGACAAAAGAATAATTTAATACTTATCAAAAATCACATCGCTAACGCTAAATCCCCTTTGCTTAGCGATGTCTAAAAGCTCTTTTATGCTTTTTTCATCAATTATATTTCTTGCTAAAATCCAAAGATATTTTTTATCAGGACTACCCACAATGGCAACTTTATACTCGCTATCAATAAAAATGATTTCATAATTCACCTTATTAAAAAGGTTCATAAAGATATTAAATCTCACTGCTAATTGCCTATTTGAAACGATTTTTGCCTTGCCTTTTATGCTTGAAATTTCATTTTCTTTACTGCAAAAATTCTCAATTTCTACATAAGGAACGCCATTTTTATATTTAAGCTCGTATTTTGCCTTTGAATTTAGGCAAGATTTTTGAAAAAAAGCAGGTTTTCTAGCCATTTCAAGCCATTCTCCCATATAATTTTGCAAAGAAAGTTCGCCAATTAATTCAAGCATTTTTTTCCTTTTTGTCTTTCTCGCCCCATTTGCACATAGCTTGTAAAATAGGAATTAAACTTTGTCCGCGTTTGGATAAGCTATATTCTACCTTGGGTGGAATTTGAGCGTATTCTTTTCTGATAATTAAACCATCATTTTCTAGTTCTCTTAAGGTATTGGTTAAAGTTTTAAAAGATATGGAGCTTAAAAAGCGTTTGAGTTCATTATAACGCACGATTTCATAGCGAAATAAGCAGTATAAAATACTCATTTTATATTTTCCATTAATTAATGCTAGAGTATAGTTAAATCCGCATTCTTCGAAATTGCACTGAGAATTCTCTTTAGTCATTTAACATTCCTTTAGTATAGTATCTTACTTTATTTTCTGTATTGAAAATGATATTATGCTAAGTTATAATTGTATCATAAAATTTAAAAAAGGATAAAAATGAAAAATATACTCTTGCTTAATGGCGCTAAAGAATTTGGAAATTCAAAAGGACAGCTTAATTTAACATTGCATAATCATGCTTTAGAAATTTTAAAAACATTAGGATACGAAGTAGATCAAACTCATATAGATCAAAGATATGATCCTAAAGAAGAGATACAAAAATTTATAAAAGCTGATGCTGTGATCTATCAAATGCCAGCTTGGTGGATGGGCGAGCCTTGGATAGTTAAAAAATATATCGATGAAGTGTTTGGTTTGGGTGCTGGAGTGCTTTTTAAAAATGATGGAAGAACTCATGAAAATCCTAGTAAAAACTATGGAAAAGGTGGTTTAGATCATGGTAAAAAATACATGTTTTCTCTCACTTGGAATGCACCTCTTGAAGCCTTTAATGATAAAAATGAATTTTTTGAAGGAAAGGGTGTGGATATGGTGTATTGGCATTTGCATAAGGCTCATGAATTTATAGGTATGAAAGCTTTACCAACTTTTATGTGTAATGATGTGGTAAAAAATCCTCAAGTGGAAAAATATCTAAACGAGTATGAACTACACTTGAAAAAAATTTTTTAAAAAATTTGACTTAAAAATTTCAAGGTGTAACATTGACTCGAACAAAGTATTTGTATATCTTGCTTGTTTTAGCTATGTTTTTATGGGGCTCATCTTGGCCTACTTCTAAGATTTTATCAGCTTATGCTGATACTTCTGTGATTACTTTTTGGCGTTTTTTCTTTGTTTTGCTAGGTTCTTTGATGGTATTGGGCTTTTTAAGAATTCCTTTAAGCCTTGAAAAATCCATTTTAAAATGGGTGCTGATAGCAGGAATTTTAAATGGGCTTTATACTTTTGTATTTTTTATTGCCATTAAGCATGGTTTAGCTGGAAAAGGCGGTGTTTTGGTTACAACTATGATTCCTATTTTTTCTTATTTGATATTTATGATAGCGATATTATTTCAAAAAGATAAAAAATCAACTCACAAGATCATAAAGAGTGAAATTCTAGGCTTATTTTTAGGTTTATTATCTGGATTTTGTTTGTTAAATTTAGGGAGTTTAGAAGATTTATTTGGCAAATTTAATATTTTATTTTTAACTTGTTCTTTTATTTGGGCTTTGATAGCAGTGTTTAATCATAAAGCCAAAGGAGTTCACCCTTTGGCGATTAACTTTTATATTAATCTCATTTCTGTTTTAATGTTTTCTTGGGTATTGTTTGATGTAAAAAGTTATGAAATTTTTCATTTTGAATTTAAATTTTGGATCAGTATGTTTGTCGTTGCTTTTTTATCAACTATTATAGGTACTAGTATTTATTATTATGGGATTCACATTTTAGGGAGCGTTAAGGCAAATTCTTTTGTTTTAATCACTCCTGCTAGTGCTTTAATTTGTAGTTATTTTATACTAGATGAGGTGCCAAATGCACTTACCTTGTTAGGTTGTGCCTTGGCTATAGGTGCTATATATTTTATCAATATTTATGGTAAAAAAGCTTAGATTAAATTTTCAAAATCAAGATTGATTTTTTGATCCATGGCTTTAAATTTCATTTCTCTTTGTTTATAAAGCTCTAAGGCTTCTTGCATGCTAATGCTTTGAAATTTAAAGCTAGAACCTAACTTAGCTTGTGCGAGTAAGCTTAGATCATTTTCTATAACCGTGCCTATTTTTGTATAACCTCCTGTGCTTTGTCTTCCTGCCATTAAAATGATAGGAATACCACTTTTTGGCACTTGTATGCTTCCAAAAACTGCAGGATCTGAGATGATATCTGCTGAGTTTTTATGCTCTATACTTTTGCTAGATTCTGCATAAATTGCCATTCTATCGCTTTTTGAACCTACTTTATAGCTAGTATTTAAAAAAGTATCTATGCCTTTTTGAGTAAAAGCATCTTCATTTGTTCCTAAAATAACGCGTATAATAGGCTCTTTATGGCTTTTAAAAAGAGGATTTTCACATTCTCTAGCTTCTAAATTAAAAGGTATAAAAGTATTATGAGTATTTAAAATATCATCTTTTTGCAAAGCTCTTCCTTCAAAAAATCCAACTCCCATTTTAGCATCGCTGGATTTAGAGTTTAAAAAGCTTTTTATTTCAAAGCCACCTGCTACGCATAAATATCCACGAAAACCTATTTTTGCTAAACCAAGCTCTAAAATATCGCCTTTATTTGCTTTATACACCTTGTAAGTTTTGATTTTTTGATTATTAAGCTTTGCCTCAAATTCAGCCCCACTTAAAACAAAATAATTCCCATCTAAAAATTCGTATTTTCCACCTTTTAAACAAAGTTCAACTCCTGCTTCATCTTGTTTGTTTCCAAGTAAGATATTTGCCATTCTTAAAGCATCTTCATCCATAGCCCCACTTCTTGCTATGCCAAATTTAGCAAATTTTTTTCTACCAAAGTCTTGCAAACTTGAATTTATAGATGCTTCAATGATTTTTATACTCATAAATTTCCTTTTGATAGACTTTTTTAGCAACTTGCTCTTGGATATCGAAAAATTCATCTTTTGAAATAGCTTTAAATTTTAAAAACATACCCGCTTTTAAAAGAGTAGGATTTTTTTCATCTTCTTTATCAAAAAATTCCAAAGGTGTTCTAGCAATGATTTGCCAACCCCCTGGGCTTGATATAGGATAAACTCCTGTTTGTTTATCGGCTATGCCTACACTTCCAGCTTCTATTTTTGCTCTAGGGCTTGAAAGGCGTGGGGTAAAAAGCCTTTCATCTAAACCTCCAAGATAAGGAAAACCTGCCATAAAACCTAGCATAAAAACAAGATAATAAGGCTTAGTGTGAAGAGATATAAGCTCTTCTTTTGAAATTTGATTGTGTTTGCACACAAATTCTAAATCCAGTCCAAATTCTTCATCATAACAAAGTGGAACTTCTATACAAAGACTTGAGTTTTGTTCTGCAAGTTTAATATCCTTTTTAATTTTTTCCAAAAAATCAAGCAAGGAATTTAAAGAAAGTATACAAGGATTAAAATATATAAGCAAGCTTGCATAAGCACTTACTAACTCATCAATACCATAAATTTCACCTTCTTTTAGGGCTTTTTGTATCCTTTGTTCTGTACTTAAAACATAAGCATTGATTTGAGGTGAAATTTCTTGCTCAAAACGTAAAAGCAAAGCCTTGCTTCCGCTAAAATGCACACTAAACATTGCTAAAACCTATATAAAATTTTCCAAAGCACAAATTTGAATTTGTTCTTTTTCTAAATTTTCTTTGATTTTTTTAACAAATTCTAAAGCTTTTATATTATCCCCATGAACACAAATACTATCGGCTTTCAAATCAATTTCTTTGCCATTTATGCTTGTAACTTTGCTTTCTTTTATCATTTTTATCACGCGTTTGATAGCTAAATTTTCATCGTGTATTAATGCCCCTTCTAATTTTCTTGAAACTAAAGTGCCATCATCATTATAAGCACGATCTGCAAAAACTTCATTAGCATATCTTAAACCTTTTTTCTTAGCCGCTTCATTCATAGCAGAATTACTAAGCCCTAGAAAAATAATATTTTCATCAAAACTCGCCACTGCCTCACAAAGTGCTAAGGCTAAATTTTCATCAATAGCTGCCATATTATAAAGTGCACCATGGGCTTTAAAATGCTGTATTTTCATACCTTTTGCCTTGGCAAAGCCAAATAAAGCTCCTAGTTGATACAAGGCATAGTTTTTAGCCTCTTCAAAGCTTATTTGCATATTGCGTCTTCCAAAACCCAAAAGATCAGGATAAGATGGGTGTGCTCCTATGCAAACACCATTTTGCTTGGCTAAATTTAAGGTTTTATCCATGACACAAGGATCACCCGCATGAAAGCCACAAGCGACATTTACTGAGCTTACAAATTTTAAAATTTCTTCATCCATTCCCATTTTATAGGCGCCAAAACTTTCCCCTAAATCACTATTTAAATCCACTTTGAACATTATTTGACCTTGTATATTTAATTATTGATTTTATTATATCTAAAGAAGAATTTTAAATAAGCTAAAAGTTTTGAAAAATAAATAAAAAAGTTACAATAAGTAAAAAATGATATTTTAAGCAGGTTAAAACCTGCTTAATTTTTAGTCTTTTCTCGTTTTTGCATCAATCACAAATAAAGGTTTATTAAGAAGTTTAAAATCAGCAATAAAATTTAAAGTCTTATCACTTGTTACCCATTTAATAAATTTGCTAGCTTCTGTATAATTTACATTTTTACAATGCTTAGGATTTGTTGCTATAACAGAATAGAAATTTTTAAGACTATCATCGCCTTCATTTACAATGACTAAGTTTGGATTTCCTTTTTCATTGGCTTCATATTTGATATAGGTACCACGATCGGTTAAAATCACACCTTTTTTTTCTTCAGCGATTTTAATGCTTGCTAACATGCCTTGTCCGCTTTGTTGATACCAGCTTTGTTTTTCAGGAACACCGCCAAGATTTTTCCAAAGACTTTTTTCTTTATTATCAGTGCCTGATTTATCACCTCTTGAGATGAAAGTGAGTTTTTCATTTTTGATAAGTTCTAAGCTTTCTTTTAAATTTTTACCTTTAAATTTAGAAGCTAAAGATTTATCTGCGATGATGATAAAATCATTATACATCACAGGAGTTCTATCTACACCAAAACCTTTTTTCATAAATTCTTTTTCAGCCTTTGGAGAATGCACAAAAAGCACATCAGCATTGCAATCTTCACCCATTTTTAAAGCTGCACCTGTTCCTACCGCAACCCATTTTAAGGTATTGCCACTTTCTTTTTCATAAAGAGGCTTTAGGGCATCTAAAAGTCCTGTATTGTCAGTGCTTGTTGTGGTTGCCATTTTAAGTTCTGCTGCACTTGCACTTAAAGCTAAAGCAAGGGCTAAAGAAATGATTTTTTTCATTTTTTCTCCTTATAAATTTACATAAAAAAATATTTTAGCATAATTATGCTAAAATTACTTATTTTAAAAAGGATATTTTTGGATTATATTTTTGATGGTTTTAAACAAGCTTTATTTTTACTTTTCAATGCCGATGAAAGCGTAATTTCGGCTATAAAAACTACACTTTTAAGCTCAAGTATTTCTATAGTTTTGGCTTTGCTTATAGGTTTTCCTTTGGGATTTATCTTAGGCTTTTTTGATTTTAAATTCAAACGCTTTATAAAACTTATCATAGATACTAGCCTCTCTTTTCCAACAGTTGCAGTAGGGCTTATACTTTATGCATTGATTTCAAGTCGAGGACCTTTAGGGGAATTTGGACTACTTTTTACTATAAAGGCTTTAATTTTAGGGCAGTTTATTTTAGCGCTTCCTATAGTGATTGCGCTTTTTTCAAATTTGATAGAAAATATGAATAAAAAACATTTTTTACTTATAAAATCTTTTCATCTAAGTCCTTTAAAACTTGTTTTAACCATGATTTATGAATTACGCTTTGCTTTGATTAGCGTCGTTGCACTAGCTTATGGACGCATTGTAGCAGAAGTAGGAGTAGCGATGATAGTAGGTGGAAATATCAAATACGACACTAGAACCATAACCACAGCTATTTCACTTGAAACCAACAAAGGCGAATTTGCTAGCGGTATAGCTTTGGCTTTGGTTTTAATTCTCATTGCCTTTTGTTTAAATTTCATCACACACAAACTCAAAAGAACATAAAATGATAGAAATTTCTAATCTTTTTTTCAACTATCAAAACAAAGAAGTTTTAAAAATCAAAAATTTAAAACTTGATACGAGTAAAATTAACATCTTAATGGGAGCGAATGGAAGTGGAAAATCTACATTTTTAAGAATATTAAAATTTTTAGAAGGAGATTTTTCAAAAAATATTTCTTATTTTGGAAATTTTAAACTTAATAATAAACAAAAGCGTGAAATTTATTTGCTTTTTCCAGAGCCTATTTTGTTAAATCGTAGCGTAAGGGCAAATTTTTTATTTACCTTAAAAACTTATGGGATTAAAGAAGATATTGAAGAGCGCATAAAAGAAAGTTTGATGTGTTTAAATTTAAATGAAAGTCTTTTAAATAAATATCCTAATGAACTTTCATCAGGACAAAGTCAAAAAATAGCTTTTGCTATAGCTTTAAGCGTAAGAGCGAAGTATTATTTACTTGATGAACCGAGTGCTTTTTTGGATAAAAATACTACACTTTTATTTAAAAAAGCTATTCTTAAAATGCACGAAAATTTCAATACAGGTTTTTTAATCGCAAGTCATGATAAACATTTTTTAGATTCTTTGGCTCAAAAAAAACTTTATTTACACAGTGGAGAAATTTTAGAATTTGAAAATGCTAATGTTTTTGAACTAGAAAATCAAGGTGTGAAATTTTGTAATTTTATAGATTTTAGTAATTGTAAAAAATATAAAGATTTTAAAAAACCTCCAAGTAAAATTGCTATTGATCCTTATAAAATTTCTTTTTTTAATTCTAAAAATATCCCAAAAAATAATTATGAGTTTATTTTAGAAAAATGTTATATTATAGCACTTAGAAGCAGGAAAAGTGATGTTTTTATAAGGGTAAGTTGTATGGATAAAATTTTAGAATTTGCCTTAGAAAAACAAGAATTTTTAAAATTCGATTTAAAATTATACGAAGAACTCAGTCTTTATTTTTATGAAGATGCAATATGTTTCTTAAATTAACATACATTATAAATTTTAAATAAAATATTACAAATATTCCCATTTTTTATAAAATTTATCTTAATTATTTTTTAAATTTGTATTTAATACAAATAAACTCTTATATAATGTTTAAAAATAACCATAAAGGAGTTTTTATGCTTAATCAAAATAATCAAGAGCTTTTTAAGCCAAGTAAAGAATTTTCTCGTAATGCTCGTATAAAAAATTTATGTGAATACTATGATTTATGCGATGAAGCCAAGGAAGATTTTGAAGGTTTTTGGAAAAGACAAGCACTTGAGAAGATCGAGTGGTTTTCGCCTTTTTCAAGAGTGTTAAATGAGGATAAAGCTCCATTTTATAAATGGTTTGAAGGTGGAACTTTAAATGTAAGTTATCAATGTCTTGATCGTCATATGAAAACAAGACGCAATAAAGCTGCTTTGATTTTTGAAGGTGAAATGGGGGATTATGAAGTTTATACTTATAGAAGATTATTGCATGAAACTTGCAAGGCGGCCAATTTGCTTAAAAAATTCGGAGTAAAAAAAGGCGATAGGGTTGTAATTTATATGCCTATGATTCCAGAAACAGCTATAGTAATGTTAGCTTGTGCAAGGATTGGGGCTATTCATAGTGTGGTATTTGGAGGGTTTTCTCCTGAAGCCTTAAGAGATAGAATTATAGATGCAGGAGCTAAACTTGTAGTAACGGCTGATGGTGCTTTTCGTCGTGGCAAACCTTATATGTTAAAACCTGCAGTAGATAAGGCTTTAAGTGAAGGGTGTGAAAGTGTAGAAAAAGTACTTATAGTTATACGCAATAATGAGCCTATAGAATATATTAAAGGAAGGGACTATGTTTATAACGAACTTGTGAAAAATGAGTCTTATAAGTGTGAACCCGAAATCATGGATAGCGAGGATTTGTTGTTTTTGCTTTACACTTCAGGATCAACGGGCAAGCCAAAAGGAGTTATGCATGCAAGTGCAGGATATATACTTTGGGCACAAATGACTATGGAATGGGTTTTTGATATTAAAGATTATGATAATTATTGGTGTAGTGCTGATGTGGGTTGGATTACAGGACATACTTATGTAGTTTATGGGCCTTTAGCATGTGGAGCAACGACTATAATGCATGAAGGAACTCCTACTTATCCAAATTCTGGGCGTTGGTGGAGAATGATAGAAGAGTATCAAATAAGCAAATTCTACACTTCGCCAACTGCCATAAGAATGCTTCATGCTGATGCACCTGATGAGCCAAGAAAATATGATTTAAGTACGCTTGAAGTGCTTGGAACGGTTGGAGAGCCTATCAATCCTAGTGCTTGGAAGTGGTTTTATGATGAAATAGGGGGAACTAAAAGTCCTATAGTCGATACTTGGTGGCAAACAGAAACAGGTGGGCATATGATCACGCCTTTACCAGGCGCTACTCCTTTAAAACCAGGTTGTGCTACCTTGCCTTTGCCAGGAATTTTTGCAGAAGTTATTGATGAAGAAGGCAATAAAAAAGATGAAGGTGAAGATGGATTGCTTTGTATAACCAAACCTTGGCCTTCGATGATTCGTGGAATTTGGGGTAATGATGAACGCTATATAGAAAGTTATTTTTCTCAAGCTAAAAAAGATGGAAAAGCTGTATATTTTAGTGGCGATGGTGCTTTTTATGATAAAAATGGTTATATAACTATCACAGGAAGAACAGATGATGTGGTTAATGTTGCAGGACATCGTATAGGAACGGCTGAAATTGAAAGCGCTATTGCTAAACATCCAAGTGTAGCAGAATCAGCTGTAGTGAGTATTTTGGATGCGATTAAGGGCGAGTCACTGTTTGCTTTTGTGGTTTTAAGTCCTGCATCCAGTTGTGATCTTGGCGGAGCTATAGAAACTTTAAAAGAACTTAATGACATTTTAAGAGTAGAAATAGGACCTATAGCTAAAATAGAAAAAATTCTTTATACTCCAGGTTTGCCAAAAACTAGAAGTGGTAAAATAATGAGAAGAATTTTAAGAACTATAGCAAGAGGTGAAGAAATCAAACAGGATATTTCAACGCTCGAAGATTCTGGAGTAGTAGAAACTATTGTTAAATTAGCTAAGGCAGAGTTTGAATAACAAGGCAAAAAGAACTTTGCCTTGTTGCATAAAAATTCATAAAAATAAGCTATAATGATAAAAAAATAAAAGGAAATTTTTATGCTTCAAACTTGTATTTTCCCTGCGGCAGGTTATGGGACGAGATTTTTACCTGCAACAAAAACTTTACCTAAAGAGATGTTACCTATCTTAACTAAGCCTTTGATCCATTATGGGGTTGATGAAGCTTTGGAAGCAGGAATGGAAAATATGGGCTTTGTCACAGGGCGTGGAAAAAGAGCTTTGGAGGATTATTTTGATATTTCTTATGAACTTGAGCATCAAATTTCAGGTACAAAAAAAGAATACTTACTTGATGAAATTCGCTCTTTGATCAATCGTTGCACCTTTACTTTTACAAGACAAAATCAAATGAAAGGATTAGGTGATGCGGTTTTAAAAGGTAAACCTTTGGTTGGTGATGAAGCTTTTGGCGTAATTTTGGCTGATGATTTGTGTGTCAACGAAGAAGGCTTAAATGTTATGGCTCAAATGGTAAAAATTTATGAAAAATATCGCTGCACCATCATAGCTGTGATGGAAGTACCAAAAGAACAAGTTTCAAACTATGGAGTAATTTTTGGAAATTTTGTAGAAGAAAATCTTATCATGGTTAATTCTATGATAGAAAAACCAAGTCCTGATGAAGCTCCAAGTAATCTTGCTATCATAGGAAGATATATTTTAACTCCTGATATTTTTGGAATTTTAGAAAATACTAAAGCGGGAAAAAATGGCGAAATTCAACTTACCGACGCGCTTTTAACTCAAGCAACCAATGGTATGGTTTTAGCTTATAAATTTCAAGGGAAACGCTTTGATTGTGGAAGTGTAGAAGGCTTTGTAGAGGCTACAAATTATTTTTACGAGAAAAGTAAATGTTAAACAATACACTTTTTTTTAAACAAAGTGAAATTCATACTATAAGCTCTTATGCAAATCGTATTAATGATGAGGTAAAAAGTGGAGATATAGGGTATTATCATCTTATTGATACAAGTTTGAATTTAATCGATGAGAGTTTGGCTTTTATCAAAGACAAAGAACACATAAAAAATATCGTTTTAGTGGGAATGGGTGGTTCAAGTTGTGGTGTAAAAGCCTTGCGTGATATGCTTTTTAATGAAAAAAGCAACCAAAGAGAACTTTTTATACTCGATAACACAAGTTCACATTCTTTTAATAAGACTTTAGAAAAAATCAAGCTTGAGGAAAGTTTGTTTTTAATCATCAGCAAAACAGGTAGTACTATAGAAGTTGTATCGCTTTTTAAACTTCTTATTGAACATTTTAAACTTGATATGCAAGAATTAAAAAAATACTTTGTTTTTATTACCGATAAGGATTCAAAACTTCATCAAGAAGGTGAAAATTTAGGTATTAAATGCTTTTTTATCCCTGCAAATGTAGGAGGTCGTTTTAGCATACTTTCAGCCGTAGGTATAGTTCCGCTTTGTTTTTGTGGCTATAATGCCAAAGCTCTTTTAGAAGGAGCTAAAGCTTGTTTTGAAGATTTTTTTACTCATAAAAAAGATGAAATTTTACAAAAAGCCTATCATTATTGCACACACAAAAATGCCAATATCAATGTACTTTTTTCATATAGTGATGCTTTTAAAGGCTTTAATGAATGGTATATCCAGCTTATTGCTGAAAGTTTAGGTAAAAAGCAAGGCTATAAACGTATAGGTTTAACTCCTATTGCACTCATTGGAGCAAGAGATCAGCATAGTTTTTTACAACTCATTATGGATGGACCTAAAAATAAAACTGTAACTTTTTTAAAAATCAAAGACGCTCAAAAAGCACCTATTATCCCTGATATTCATTTTAAATTTTTAGATTCTTTAAGTAATAAAGTCAATCTTCACGAACTTTTAAACGCTCAATGTAATGCAACTATGCACGCTTTAATCGCTGAAAATTTGAGTGTTGATGTGATAGAACTTGAAAAACTTGATGCTTGGCATGCGGGATATTTGATGTATTATTATGAACTTTTTACTTCAACTTGCGGTGTTATGCTAGGGATTAACACCTATGATCAACCTGGTGTGGAAGTTGGAAAGTTGATCTTAAAAAATAT
>OAWR01000163.1_pt1 | contig 19802 bp, 17 predicted proteins | sample 1476931 | NCBI WGS metagenome assembly OAWR01 (sample SAMEA2580242, study PRJEB22360) | human gut metagenome | biome: human gut; feature: human-associated habitat; material: faeces | place: Denmark | collected 2008/2010 | reverse complement strand
GTAGAGCACCTGACTGTTAATCAGGTTGTCGTCAGTTCGAGCCTGACAACCGGAGTTTTTTATGGAGAGTTGTCCGAGAGGCTGAAGGAGCATGGTTGGAAACCATGTATACGGGTTTTGCCTGTATCAAGGGTTCGAATCCCTTACTCTCCGTTTTATTGTCTCTAGTTGCTTTCCATAGCTTCCCAAAACGCTGATATGATAGTGTTTTGGGATTTTTATTTTCTTTTGTTTTTGGATGTTTTAAAAATTTTGAGACCAAAAGCCTATGCTACAAAAGTAAAATTGACGCTAATTTTTATTTGTAATAAATGTTTAAAGTACTTGCCATTCTTGGCTGTCTCCGGTAGTCTTGTACAAGTAGTAATCGTCATGGAGGATTAGCTCAGTTGGGAGAGCGTCTGCCTTACAAGCAGAGGGTCACAGGTTCGAGCCCTGTATCCTCCATCAGTTTACGTCCGCTGTCATTGCGGGCGTTTTTTTGAATTGTTAAGCTAATTCAACGTCTAAACTTTGATTGTGATATCGTGAAAGTTAAAAAAATCCTCCCTAAACTGTTGAATTAAGGGAGGAGATTTAGTGTTGACGGTGATGTTTATGCTAACCATGCATGCGTGCTAAGTAGAGTAGAAGGGTCATGATTAATGGGCTGAATTGATAAATGTAACGAGGCAATTTAAAGGGACGTCGACTGTTAATGACGGTGACAATGATGAACATGCCGCCAATGGCAATGAAGTTTATTCGTTGCTGTACATAGCCAAGGATGGCAACAACCAGTAGGAGAATCAGATCGGTCCACTTAGGAAAACGGTTGGCCCAAAGCCCGATCAGCGCAGGTAAATAGAGAAGCGCTAGGTCTAGCAGCATGGTGCGATTGAAGAAATGCAGGCTGGCATAGATTAGCGTAATTTGAAGTAGCAGGGCCTGACCAAAAACGACAGTGTCAACCCAGAGCGCAGGCATTTTTTGCGTCTGTAAAAGAAACGCAATGACGATTTGAACAATAATGAGTGGCAGTAGCAGCCATTGATTGATTGTGCCGATGATACCGCTAACGCCTGCTATGAGCAGTAGGAGCATAAGCTTGTTTGAACTGACGAGTGTTGTTCCAGCAAGACATGTTGTCATAAACAGTAATGCGACAAGTTGAAAAGTCCAGTTGACTTGCAGCGCCATAGCAATTAAAAATGGGTAAGCAAGTGCCTGGCCTAAGAATGCGATTGCGTAGGCGCTTTGATCGATTTTTTTCAAGATGGATGTCCTTTCTATATAGCCTCATTTTACAAAACCACGTTGCCAGAGACAAAGATTTTCGGAATTTTTATATTTTTTATGTTATGCTACTAGAGTTGCAATACATTCCCGATGGGGTTCGTTAGCGATTAACGAACATGCCTTGTAACCGAAAATCATGAGGGGGAAACAAACGATGCAAGAACGCCATTTATTTACTTCTGAGTCTGTATCAGAAGGACATCCGGATAAAATTGCTGATCAAATCAGTGATGCCATTCTGGATGCAATGCTCGAAAAAGATCCGAATTCTCGAGTTGCGTGTGAAACAACTGTGACGACGGGATTGGTGTTGGTGGTCGGCGAGATTTCGACCAATGCTTATGTTGACATTCAGTCCGTTGTTCGTGGCACGATTAAGAAAATTGGTTATACAAAAGAGTCTGGGTTTGATCCGGATAGTGTCGGTGTTTTGGTTGCACTTGATGAACAGAGCCCGGATATCGCTCAAGGTGTGGATGAAAGTCTTGAGGCCCGCGATTCCGATACCGATCCGTTAGATAAAATCGGTGCCGGTGATCAAGGGATGATGTTTGGGTTTGCCATTGACGAAACCGACACCTATATGCCATTACCGATTTCGTTGGCTCATGCCTTAATGCGTCAAACGGATAAATTGCGGCACGCTGGCGAAATCAGTTATCTGCGCCCAGACGCAAAGGCCCAGGTAACAGTAGAGTATGATGATAACGAGCAGCCTGTTCGGGTTGATACAGTAGTTCTTTCTGTTCAGCATGATCCTGACGTCACACTGGAAGAAATTCGGCGTGACGTAGAGGCTAAAATCATTCGGAAGATCATTCCAGCTGACATGATGGATGATGACACGAAGATTTATGTTAACCCGACCGGTCGCTTTGTCTTAGGTGGTCCGCAAGCCGATTCCGGATTGACTGGTCGTAAGATTATTGTTGATACTTACGGTGGGTTTGCCCGGCATGGCGGTGGGGCCTTTTCCGGTAAGGATGCGACGAAGGTTGACCGCTCTGCTAGTTATGCAGCGCGTTATATTGCTAAAAATATTGTTGCAGCCGGCTTGGCCAAACGCGTGGAAGTGCAACTGGCTTATGCGATTGGCGTTGCTAAACCGGTGTCGGTATCTGTCAACACATTTGGCACCAACGTTATTTCTGAACAAGTAATTGAACAGGCTATTCGCGAGAACTTTGATTTGCGCCCAGCTGGTATTATTAAAATGTTAGATCTTAAGCGGCCGATTTATGAACAAACAGCGGCTTATGGTCATTTTGGACGTACAGATGTTGATCTTCCTTGGGAGCACTTAGATAAGGTGCAAGCACTTCTCAAGTATCGAGATTAGCGAGAAAAGAGGCGGCCTTGGACGGGCGTATTCCCATCCGGGTCGTTTTTTTATGCTTTGGTGGTGTGAGATTAGCACTGGCATCGCGCTGGCTCGCGCTCACATTTTTTAAGGAGTAATTTATGAAGCAGAGAAAAACAAATGTTGCTGTTGTGACGGCGGCAATTTTTATGGGTACTTTTATGACCGCCATCGAGGGGACGATTGTCTCAACTGCGATGCCGACGATTATTGGTAGTTTACATGGCGTGCATCTTATGAATTGGGTTTTTTCAATTTTTCTTTTGACTAATGCGATGGCAACGCCGATTTATGGGAAATTAAGTGACAAAATTGGCCGTAAACCGGTTTTCTTGATTGGGCTGACTGTTTTTGTCATCGGTTCTTTGTTATCGGGTTTGTCGCAGTCGATGGTGATGCTGATCGTCTTTCGCGCGATTCAAGGGGTCGGTGCTGGTGCCATTATGCCGGTGACGTTTACCATCGTTGCCGATATTTATCCGTTTGAAAAGCGGGCTAAAATGCTGGGGTTTAATGGTTCGATGTGGGGGATTGCATCTGTCATTGCTCCGTTACTGGGTGGCTTCATCGTGGATCAATTGAGCTGGCATTGGATCTTCTTTATTAATGTGCCACTCGGATTAATCACTTTTGGCCTTGTTTGGTTCTTTTTGCAAGAAGATCGGCGTCAGGTACGGCAACCGTTGGATATGCGCGGTACGGTCTGGCTTTTGGTTGCGTTGTTAGCACTGATGTACGGATTCCAGACGCTTGCTGAACCCAATGCGATTTGGCAGTTAGCGGGGATGGCACTTATTGCCGTTGTTGGCTTTTGGCGTTTTTGGCAGGCAGAGCGGCGGGCAGTTGATCCGATTATTGATCTAAAACTCTTTGAAAATCGCACGTTTATCATTCATAACTTGATTGCGGCGTTGATTTCAGGGTTTGTGATTGGGTTTGAAGTTTATATGCCGATGTGGATTCAAGGCATTCTTGGTATGGATGCATCGCTTGGTGGTTTTGCCGTAACGCCGAGTTCGTTGATGTGGGTGGTCGGTTCGTTTTTTGCCGGTAAGTTACTGGGACGTTTTCAACCTAAACCGATTCTGACAGGGGCCATGTTTTGGCTGCTTGGGGGAAGCTTGGTCTTAGCGTTGGTGCCACAGTCAACGCCGTATTTTGTTTTCCTACTGGTTGCTGGCTGTCTTGGCTTGGGATTTGGCTTGGTCATTACGATCACAACGGTTACAGCTCAGGCGGTGGTCAGCCCTGATCAAGTGGGTGTGGCGACGAGTTTTAATACGTTATCGCGGACGCTGGGGCAAACTTTGATGGTTTCCGTTTATGGGATCGTGCTTAACTTGCGGCTGACTCAAGGCGTGGCGGCTGATGGCCGGCTAAACAGTAATATGTTAAACGAACTGATCAATCCGCATACGGCAAAACAGTTACCGGCTAGCGTTTTGCCAACGTTACGTCAAATCCTTTATGAGGGGCTGCACAATATTTACTTCTTTTCAATTGTGATTGTGGCGCTCGCTTTGGTGGCCAATCATTTTGAAGCCAAAAAGGTTTTAGCAAAAGCGGCCGCGCAAGAATCTGATGAAGAAGCTTGAACTATGAAGCCGGTAGTTACGGTAGCCATTCGTTTGAGCCAAAGTTTTTCTAATCAAGCCGTTGTATTATTGAGCGGACGGGCATAAAAAAATCGGCCTTAGAGAACGTCAATTCGTTTCTCTAAGGCCGATTTTGCATAGCAGCGTTCATCATCAAGCGCGAAAAGAGGTATCAATCATTTCAGCAGGTTATCGGTCGTTTGCTGATTGATCGCGGCGGACGGTTTAATCGGCTGTTTATATAATTTAGCATTTTTTTCATTTACGACGGCCACGACATCATATGTGGGGTCATTTTCAAGGGGCCCAAAATTTAGCAAGGTTTGCTGGTCATCGTATTGAATGTCTTGAAGGCGGGTACTCATGAGGACATGAAGCATGTCGGCTTTTTGATGCGACTTTTTGATTTCTTCACTGGCTTTAGCTAAGGTATAACCTTCATCCAGCATGGTTTTGATCATGACAATTAACGCAATATTGGACAGCGAATAACGTTTGTTGCCATTTGCTTCGTGGCGACGTGAATGAATCAGGTGCTTTTTTTCCCAATAACGAATTTGGGTAGGGGTTGCACCGGTGATACGACTTGTTTCGCCGATGCCTAGTGAAATATCGAGTGATCGCAACCGCTTATTAAACAGTTCCATGAAAATCTCTCCTCTGATGAGCGTGCGCCGGGAAGCACGTTATGGTGAGCGTGAACCAGACGAATTTTGCTAAACCTGAACCCGCTGCCTTTAAAAAATATGCAGCGACTTTCAAATCACAACCTTGACAACTAGTTAGTTTAAATGTAATATAATCTCCTGTCAATATTACATTATGTAATATTAAAAGTATGAAACATTATAAAGAAATCAGGCGAAGTTATGGACGTTAAAGATATCAACGGGAAACCTGTGAACGTACCGATGATGGTGATTACCCTCATTGTCGGGACATTCATCACGGTTCTTAATCAGACAATTCTCTCCACCGCGTTTCCAACGTTGATGAAGGCTTTTGATATTTCAACCGCAACCGTCCAGTGGTTGTCAACGGGATTCATGCTGGTAAACGGTATTATGATTCCCGTTTCGGCTTATTTAAGCGCAAAAGTCCCATCAAAATGGCTCTATATGAGTGCCATGAGTACTTTCTTTGTTGGCACGCTGGTGGCGTTTGTTGCTAATAGTTTTGGCGTCTTATTAGCCGGACGATTGATTCAGGCGATCGGCGTCGGAATTACCATGCCGCTGTTACAAAACATCATGATGTCGATTTTCCCACCAAATCGGCGTGGAGCTGCTATGGGAATGGCGGGGATCGCGATTGGGGTGGCGCCTGCAATCGGGCCGACACTTTCCGGCTATGTCATCGATAATTTCGGCTGGCGGGTTTTGTTCGGCATGATCCTGCCAATCGCGGCGTTGGTGATTCTTGCGGCCATGTTCTTTTTCAAAAACGTGTTACCACTTTCGAATCCGAAGCTGGATGTGCCGTCGCTGATTGAGTCGTCAATTGGATTTGGCGCTTTGTTGTACGGCTTTTCTGAAGTCGGTAATGACGGCTGGGGCGATCCAATGGTCCTTGGTTCCATTGCTGTCGGACTCATCTTCATTGTCATCTTTGGGTATCGGCAGTTGCATCTTAAGGAGCCGTTTGTCGAATTAAGAGTTTTCAAGAGTAAGATTTTTGCGTTATCGACTGCTTTAGGGACGATTGCCAACATGGCGATGGTCGGCGTTGAAATGATTTTGCCACTGTATCTGCAGATCATTCATGGTAAAAGTGCCTTGGAATCAGGACTAACGCTGTTGCCAGGGGCGCTTTTAATTGCCGTGATGAGTCCCGTTACCGGTCAGGTTTTTGATCGCATTGGGGCAAAACGCTTAGCTCAGTTAGGTCTCTTCTTCCTGACGATTGCAACGTTGCCGTATTTCTTCTTAACGACGAATACGCCGTCAATCTTCATTACCGTGATTTATGCGGTGCGGATGTTTGGGATTTCGATGGTGATGATGCCATTGACCACCAACGGGATGAATGCACTGACACCTGATATGATTCGGCATGGTACCGCGGTGAATAACACGGTACGTCAGGTTGCGACTTCCATGACAACGGCGGTTTTGATTTCCGTGTTGTCAAATGTTACCAACCTCGCCAAGCCGGCTGCCAGCTTGTTGAAGCGCAATCCTTTGCAGTATAAGCAGGACTTCCTCAATGCAACATTAAACGGTTACCACGCAGCCTTTTTATTAGCAGTTGGCTTTAGCTTGGTTGGCTGGGTGCTTGCATTCTTCCTGAATAGCCACGCCATGTCACAGGAAATCACGATTCAACCAGAAAAGAAGGTGAAGGCATGATTCTTTGGTTCTTAGGTCTAATGGTCATTGGCCTTTATCTCAGTTTCATCATGATGCATCGATCGGCAAAGCGGAGCACGTTAATTGCCATTTTCAGTATTGGCTTGATGGGCAGTCTGTTACTGATGGTGCTTAACGATAACGCCCATTTTGGAATGGAAAAACGAACGACTACGGATGAACAAACGATTTATACGGCATCACCCAATGCGCAGATGCCAATGTTATTGAAGCAAAATGTTGGCACTGCCGGTAAGCATGTTGTCTACATCTATAAAACTGATCCTAAGAAAAAAGCGGTGCATACCAAAGCAGATCTGGCCGTCAGCAATCAGGTTGTGCAGACGACAGGAACAACGGCTTCGATGACAAGTCGCACAACTCGCTGGGAATATCAAAATAGCTTTTTCAGTGCATTGTTTAACCACCAAGGTGCAGGCCAATTGGTGGCACAGCATAATCGACTCGTGGTGCCTAAAAGTTGGGTTGAGCTGACGACGACGCAAGCCAAACGTCTCGGCACTAAGCTCAAAGCCTTGCAACACCCGACTGCTCAGCAAAAAGCAACCATGGCTGCCGCGGTGAAAGCCAAAGCTGCTGAGTTGGCTCAAGCAAATCCGAAACTGGCGAGCGATCAGGCGGCACTGTTGAAACAAGCACAAGCAGCGGTTCAACAAGCAATGATTCAACAGGCGGTTAAAGAAGTTCAACAACAAAAATAACCGGTCCGAGTTAATGTTGATGACGATGCGACAATCAAAAAGCAGATATCAGCCGTTAAAGCTGGTATCTGCTTTTTTCATGGCGCTGATGACGGCGGGAGAAATACGGGCTAAAGTACCACCAGCTGAGCATTAATAAGGCAAACCCGAGCGCAAAGCCTGCGAAGACATCGGTTGGATAATGAACCCGCACAAAAATTCGCGAATAACCGGTCAATCCAATCATGCCGCCAGCCAACAAAGTAATCATCCATTTAATCGTTGGTCGCCTGACAAAAGTCCATGCTAAAAGAATCAAGGTTCCATAAAACATCATCGTGCCGCTTGAATGACCACTCGGAAAACTGAACCCGCCAGCCTGTACCAAAGCGCGAATTTGCGGGTCGGCGATGAATGGACGCGGTCGCTGGACTAGATATTTAATACCAATATTTAAAATCCCCATCATGGCACCGACACTAGCCGTAAACAAAGCGGCGATCCGATAACGATAGATCAAAAGCACCCCTGCTAACCCGAGCGTTAAAAAAATCAGAATGCTCGGATTGCCGAGTTCGGTAACGGCGATGAGGATTGGCTTTAGCGCATCCACATGGAACCGGGTCACAAATGCGATGACATGCTGATCAGTCGTTTGAATCCAGCTTGCCCGATTGAGAATGCCAATTAAGAAAATAATGAAGATCATAAAAGCAGTACCTGAAAAATAAAGTGGCAATGACCGACGATGCAACAAGACAACCTCCTGTAAACGTAAATTGATAACCGACTGAATACCGTTTAGTCGGCTTTTGGTCAATCCACGGTGACGCGTTGACGTTTCCGCAGATTGACAAAGAAAATAACTAATATGACTAGAATAGCATAAAGACCATTGAACACTTTCATGGTTTTTGCTATGATTGACGCAATCATCAAACGAACAAAGGAGTAGTAAGTCGGCGCGGGTTTCAGAGAGCAGGCGGTGGTGCGAGCCTGACGATGCTAAGACTGAACTGACCTTTGAAGTTGCTGCGGTGAACGGAGTAATCGCAGCCGGCCGGACCGTTACCCCTTTTGAGCGCTGTGAAAGCAGAACTTAGGTGGTACCGCGGCTGAGCCGTCCTAATGAAGACTAGGGCGGCTTTTTGTTTGAAAATAAGTGGGAGGTAACAAAATGGCATACGATCATCATGAGATCGATAAGAAGTGGCAGCGTTATTGGGCCGAACATAACGAATTCAATACCACGACCGATCCGAAGAAACCGAATTATTATGCATTAGACATGTTCCCATATCCATCAGGCCAGGGCTTGCATGTTGGACATCCAGAAGGCTACACCGCAACCGATATTGTGGCGCGGATGAAACGAATGCAAGGATTTAACGTTTTGCATCCGATGGGGTGGGATGCATTCGGTTTACCAGCTGAGCAATATGCCTTGAATACCGGTCACAATCCCCGGACTTTTACTAAGCAAAACATTGAAACGTTTAAGCGTCAAATTAATAGCCTTGGTTTTTCATATGATTGGAACCGGGAAATTAATACGACCGATCCGAATTACTACAAATGGACACAATGGATTTTTGAACAACTGTATAAACATGGACTAGCGTATGAAGCTGAAGTTCCGGTTAACTGGAGCCCTGATTTGGGAACCGTAGTCGCTAACGAAGAAGTGATCGATGGTAAAACGGAGCGGGGCGGTTTTCCGGTTGTTCGTAAGCCGATGCGGCAATGGATGCTAAAGATCACAGCGTACGCCGATAAATTACTTGCAGACTTGGATGATTTGGATTGGCCTGAATCAATCAAGCAGATGCAACGAAACTGGATCGGCAAGTCAACCGGGGCGCAAATCACGTTTACGGTCACCGATACCCAGGAAAAGTTTGACGTTTTCACAACGCGTCCGGACACCCTTTTTGGCGCAACTTATGTCGTCATGGCACCAGAGCACGACTTGGTTGAAAAGATTACGACGCCGGAACAGCAGGCAGTTGTTGATGCTTATATTGAAGAAGCAGCACATAAGTCCGATCTTGACCGGACGGCGCTCGATAAGGAAAAAACCGGCGTCTGGACGGGTGCTTATGCGACCAACCCCGTCAATGGCGAGAAGTTGCCGATCTGGATTTCAGATTATGTACTGGCAACTTATGGTACCGGGGCAATTATGGCGGTGCCGGCCCACGATGATCGCGACTATGCTTTTGCTAAGAAGTTTGGCATCGAAATCAAACCGGTCATTGAAGGTGGCAACATTGACGAGGCAGCTTATACCGGCGATGGCGTGCACATTAATTCCGGCTTTCTTGATGGCTTAAACGAACAGGATGCCATTGATCGGATGATCGCATGGCTGGAAGATAAAGGCATTGGCCAGGCAAAAGTTAACTATAAGTTGCGTGACTGGGTCTTTTCCCGGCAACGTTATTGGGGCGAACCGATTCCAGTGATTCATTGGGAAGATGGCGAGACAACCCTGGTACCAGAAGATGAATTGCCGCTGACTTTGCCGGAAGAAGTTGATATCAAGCCAAGCGGAACCGGTGAGAGCCCGCTCGCCAATTTGACAGACTGGGTCAATGTTGTGGACAAGAATGGCCGTAAAGGTAAGCGGGAGACGAACACCATGCCGCAATGGGCCGGTTCTTCGTGGTACTTCCTGCGCTTTGTCGATCCACATAACAAAGAGGCCTTGGCTGATTATGACAAGCTCAAGCAGTGGATGCCAGTGGACCTTTATATCGGCGGGGCCGAACATGCCGTGCTGCATCTGCTGTACGCGCGTTTTTGGAATCTGTTCCTTTATGATATCGGTGCGATTCCAAACAAGGAACCATTCCAGCGCCTGTTTAACCAAGGCATGATCTTGGGTGATAATCATGAAAAGATGAGTAAGTCTAAGGGGAATGTTGTTAACCCCGATGACGTGGTGGACGAATACGGTGCCGATACTTTGCGCCTGTATGAAATGTTCATGGGACCGTTGGATGCCGGTATCGCTTGGTCCACAGATGGTTTGGCGGGTGCCCGCAAGTTCTTGGATCGGGTATGGAGTGCCTTTATTGATGATGAAGGTAAACTGCGCGATCGTATCACCACCATTAATGACGGTCGTTTGGATAAGGTCTACAACGAAACGGTTAAAAAAGTAACCGAGGACTATGAGGCGTTGCATTTTAACACGGCGATTGCCCAAATGATGGTCTTCATCAATTCGGCGCGCAAAGACGATGATTTGCCGCTAGAATATGTTGAAGGCTTTGTCAAAATGCTCGCACCGATCGCACCGCACTTGATGGAAGAAATCTGGCAACGGCTGGGACATGATCACAGCTTAACCTATGCGCCGTGGCCAAGTTATGATGAAAGCAAGCTTAAAACCGACACCTACGACATGATGGTGCAGGTCAATGGCAAACTTCGTGGTTCCATCACTGCGAGCGTTGACGAGACTGATGACGAGATCAAACAAGCTGCTTTAGCCAATGAAAATGTCCAGAAGTATACGACAGGCAAGGATATTAAAAAAATCATTGTCGTACCACGTAAGATTATTAATATCGTTGCTAAGTAATGTGGTTGCATTTTGGTCAGACTGATAGGATAAGTTTGATTGCCACAATTGCGGTTCTAGAGACAAAAACTGCCTCTGGAATCGCTTTTTTGGTGAGCGCGAGCCGGCGCGGTTAGAAAGTAAGCGTGAGCAAGCCCGCTTAGAAGCCGGAGTGTAAGTGGCCTTGGGCGTGATGGCCGGTCTTTGGCCATTGCGACCAAGGTCCTTACACGCAGGCTTCTGGGCTGGCAAGCGCGTTATGGGCGTAAACCAGAATATAAGCGGCCTCAGGCGTGATGGCCGGTCTTTGGCCATTGCGCCTGAGGTCCTTACACGCAGATTTCTGGGCTGGTGAACGCGTTATGGTGAGCGTAAAAAGCTGGACAGTATCGGTCGGGCAGAAGAGCATCTTCCCAATTTTATGACTTTTATCAGCTAGTAAAAGTGTCAAATTCATCTTGTGAAGACATCGGGTTCATGACGCAACGTGTCCATTATGTGAAGGCAATGGTTCAGCTCACGTGACCACGATTTTCAAAGATTTCTTTTGATTCAACAAAGAAACTCAGTAAAGATTGCAAGTGAGGCTGGGATTGCCTAAAATATAAAGGATTACGCAACACGACAGGAGCTTATCATGGAAAATTCGCTGGGCGGCGGGACGCAACCGCCACGTTCAGACAAGGAAAAAATGATCCGCGGTTCGGCGTGGATGACTGCCGGCAGTGTTTTTTCGCGGATTCTTGGTGCTATTTATGTCATTCCGTGGCGTATTTGGCTTGGAGCGGCTTTTTTAACGGCTAATGCTTTATTTACTAAAGGCTATCAGATTTACAGCCTGTTTTTGATTATTTCAACTGCTGGTGTGCCTGGAGCGGTTTCCAAACAAGTTGCCCGCTATAATGCGATGGGTGAATATAAAACCGGTATGCGGCTCTTTTATCACGGGACATTTGCCATGTTCATTATGGGGATTCTGTCTTGTGGGGCAATGTGGTTGCTAGCGCCATTGCTCGCAGCAGGGGATGCCCGGATGATTCCGGTTTTCCGCTCGTTGGCATGGCCACTGTTGCTGATTCCATCGTTGAGCCTGATTCGGGGCTTTTTCCAAGGCTATAACGAAATGGCGCCTAGTGCGATCAGTCAGTTTATTGAACAGGTTGCCCGTATTCTGTATATGCTTGTCATGACTTATGCCATCATGGTTGCCGGTAACCATGATTACCTGAATGCGGTTGTGCATTCAACCTTTGCGGCATTCATTGGGGCAGTTTTTGGACTTGGCTTATTGGTCGTGTATTTTGTTCGGCAGAAACCGCGATTGGATACTTTGGTGGCACAAAGTAAACAGGCGCTCAATATCAGCGTTAACGAAATTTTAGTTGATGTTGCGCGGCAGGCGATTCCGTTCATTATCATGGATTCAACGATTAATATTTACTATATTGTTGATCAATACACGTTTAATCCAATGATGAAGGCGTTCTACTTAGTTAGCGAAGATCAGCTTGATCGGTTCTATGCATTATTTGCCGGCAACGCCAACAAGCTGATCATGATCATTGTCAGTCTTGCAGTGGCCATGGCAATTACGGTTGTTCCTTTGCTGGCTGGCGCAAAAACGCGTGGGGATGTTGAAGGTTTAGCACGGCAAATTACGAACACGTTGCAGCTTTTCTTCATCGTCATGATTCCATCGGCGTTAGGCATGGTGGCCGTTGCGCGTCCGTTATATGTTTTGTTTTATCGTGATATGGACTTCCTTGGGATTCGCTTGTTACAATTTTCGTCAATTTTGGCGATTCTCCTAGGATTATTTACGGTGTTGGCCGCTATTCTTCAAGGGTTGTTTAATAATCGATTGGCGATTCAGGAGATGCTGGTTGGTCTCGCTGTTAAAGTCATTGCGCAATGGCCGATGATCTTCTTCTTTAATGTTTATGGGCCGGTGATGGCGACAATGTTGGGCATGACGGTGTCTAGTTTGTTGATGTTGTATTCGACTAATCGGATGTACAATATTCATGTCAGACAGACCATTCGGCGCGGCGTCGGTATTTTAGCTTTTTCCCTGATTATGTGTGCGGTTTGCTACTTGATCGTGGACGTATCCGGTATTCTCATTAACCCTGAGAGTCAGTTTGGCGCAGCGTTTGTTTTACTGGTAGCAGTTGGTTTTGGCGTTTTGATTTACGGTTATTTGATTTTGAAAACACGTTTGGCCGATATGATCATTGGTGCACGGGTCAGTCGGCTGCGCGAAATTTTACACATCCGGTGATTTTATGCGATTAGATAAATATTTAAGTCATTTACAGTTTGGTAGTCGAAAAGAAGTCAAAGCCCTGATTCGCGACAAGCGCGTTCGGATTGCCGGTGAGTTAGTGACGGATCCGGGCTACAATATTCTTCCGGGTGTTGCCGTTGAGGTTAATGATGCTCAAGCAGACGGGCCACTTGAAGTCGATTATTTAATGAACAAACCGGCTGGCGTCATCACCGCAACCGAAGATCCAACGCAATCAACGGTATTGGACTTGATTCGACCACATGATTATCGGCCCGGCCTTTATCCAGTCGGGCGCCTTGATAAAGATACAACTGGACTGTTATTGCTCACAACTGACGGCAACTTAGGGCATACTTTGTTAGCGCCAAACCACCATGTACCAAAAACTTATGCTGCTAAGTTAGCCAAGGCACTTACAACTGAGATGAAACACCAGTTAGAACAAGGCGTTGCTTTAAAAGACTTTACGACGGCACCAGCTGACGTTCAGGTTGTACCGGCGACTGACAATAAAGAAATTCATATCACGATTACAGAAGGCAAATATCACCAAATTAAGCGGATGCTGCTGGCCGTTGATAATGAAGTCGTCGCGTTGACACGAATTGCAATGGGACCATTACGTCTGCCTGAGGACTTAGACGCCGGTGAGTATCGGGCACTGACGGATGATGAGCGTTCGCTACTGGATCAGATGGTACGCTAAGTTTAATCTTTACTTTTTCGTTAACGGATCCATTGTCAGGGCATAGTTGTACCCCTATACTGATAGACAAGAAAGGGTGAGCGCAATGGACCAACAACAATATATTTGCCCCAAATGTCAAAATACAAGCTATATCTCGGATCGGTTTCAGGCAACGGGCGGTAATTTCTCCAAAATCTTTGATGTTCAAAACAAAAAGTTCGTGACGATTTCCTGTACCCGCTGTGGTTATACCGAGCTATATCGCAGTGAAACCAGTTCGGGGATGAATGTCTTGGATTTTCTATTAAATGGCGGTTGATTTTGACCATTTTGACGGTAGCGTCCGTGAAATATCATTAAGATAAACTTGGCAGAATACATAAAAACGTCCTTAGAAGCACGAAATTCTAAGGGCGTTTTTTGGCTGTCTTGATTGACATTATTTAAGTTGTTAATTCGCTGATACAGATAATTGTTTCAGATAGGCTGGTAGCTCGCGAATGACCATGGTTGGTAAGGCGACGTAGCTATTCATGGCCACGATGTCTGCTACGTGTGAGTGAACAAAGACCGCGGCTAACACAGCTTGGCTCAAAGGATGGAATTGTCCCGCAAAAGCAGCAATGATGCCGGTTAAGGTGTCACCGGAGCCGCCAGTTGCCATGGCTGGTCCGCCAGCTGTGTTGGCATAGATTTCGTGTCCGATGAATACATGCGTTTGGGCACTTTTGGCAATGATGATTCCAGGGATTTTTGCGGCTGCTTGTTGGCTGGCTTCAATTGTTTGCGCTGCGAGTGCCAAGCCGGAGAGACGTTGCCATTCGACTTGATGCGGTGTCCAAATTAGCTGGGCTTGGGGATAGGCGAGGTGATGGGTGGCTACAAGGGTAATGGCCGAGCCGTCAATAATGAGCACTTGGGTTTGACTAACGGCTGCAAAGACACGCTTTAAAATTTTCAAAGCAGTCGTGTCCGTGCCTAATCCCGGTCCCACAACAATGACGGTCGCTTGATGGATCGCTGTCTCCAGTGCCGAAGTGGAAGCATCCAGAATCATCGCTTCAGGTAAGCGGGCGTGTAAAGCGCTGCGATTGACAGGATCGGTCGCAACACTAACCAGTCCGGCACCGGCGTAAACAGCCGCACTGGCACTCATAATTGCTGCACCACCATATTGCGCATTACCGCCGATGATAAGGATTTTACCGAAGCTGCCTTTATAAGTATTCCGTGATCGCGGACGAACAATGGCACGCGCTAATTGTTCCGTCAGTTGTTTCATGGTGTGGGCACCTCTTTTAAAACCGTCCAGTCATTAAATGTTTGCGTGGATAAATTCGGGGTGCCGGTTTGCAGGTAGTCTTTGGCAAACATGACAAGTGGTGAGGCGTTTTCCCAAGTTAACTTTGCTAGCGGCAGGGCACATGCACCCAGTGAGTCTTGACCTGTAAACTGTGGGACTGACGATGCCAACTGTCCACCGGTTAACGTCAATGCATAAAACACGCAAATATGTTGATTAATCGTCCAACGTTCATATTGCCACGGATAAACAAAGCTGGTTGCCCCTAACTGTCGGTCGATCGTGGCAGTTAGGCCGGTTTCTTCGCTAAACTCCCTCAAGACATCATGCTCAAGTGGTTCGGGACCATCCAAGCTGCCACCGGGAAGATCGAATCGATGAATATACGGTCCGCCATTTTTCCGAATGACGATCAAGCGCTGGTCAATGGTTGCAATGCCATAACAGCCAAACGCGCGATGGGTTTTATGTGTCATTGTCTCGCCTCCATCATTTAAGCGTAGCACGGAGAGGGAGGTGAGACAATGAGTACTTGGCTTGTCCCCTTTTTGTCCCCCTGAAAACAAAAACAAAGCCCTCCTAAGATAACCTAGGAGGGCTAAAACGTTGATGTATAGGCATTTCATTTTCTAAAGAAGGCTAAAATATCCTATGAAATGCCGCGAACAGGAATCGAACCTGCACGGGAATAAATCCCACAGCGACCTGAACACTGCGCGTCTGCCAGTTCCGCCATCGCGGCAACAACAATAATGATTATAGCGGATGCGTAGAAGGGGCGCAAGCAAAACTTTAAATATTTTTCCGGGTTGTCCGATTCAAAAAATGTTAGGATAAAGCAACGTGATTATTTGAGAAGGGTGGTAGCATCATGTCAATTTACGATTTTGAAGTAACGCTAGAAGACGGGTCCAAGTATTCATTGAATAAATATAAAGGCCGGCCGATGCTGATCGTCAATACGGCAACCAAATGTGGTTTTGCCCCGCAGTTTGACGGTTTGGAAGCATTGTATAAAAAGTATCAAAAAGCAGGTTTGATCGTGTTAGGATTTCCATCAAATCAGTTTAAGCAGGAGCTGGCGGATGGACATGCTGCAGCAGAGGCATGTCGAATGAAGTACGGGGTCAGCTTTCCGATGCATCAACTGATCAAGGTCAATGGTCAGCAGACGGCGCCGTTGTTTAAATATTTAAAGACTGAGGCTCCAGGCGAATTGGGTAAGTCGATCAAATGGAACTTCACCAAGTTTTTGGTCGATCGCAATGGGCATGTCGTGAAGCGCTTTGCACCTAAAACAACTCCTGAAGCAATTGAGCCAGCGGTTGAGGAGCTGTTATCCTAAGGTTTTAAAAGGATTGCCGGATGACTGATTGGGTACTTGATGACGGTGGACATGGTTCTACTGGATGCGTACAATGACAACAAAAGCAAGAAAGCAGGGATCATTGATGGAAGATTTGCCAACTGATATTGCAACGTTTGTGGACACGCACTTAGTTGATCGTCATAATAGCAATGCTGTGAAGTGGGACGGTCTGAAAGAAGAATTTGGCCGGGCTGACTTGTTGCCTATGTGGATTGCCGACACTGAGTTTAAGGCGCCTCAAGCAGTTTTGGATGCATTGACAGCTCGCGTCAAGGAAGGGACGTTTGGCTATTCCATTCGCCCGCAGTCTTATTACGAAGCCTTCATTAACTGGCAAAAGGAACGACATGGCATTACGGTTGAACCTGAGTGGATGCGTTTTGGCGTTGGCGTTGTCAAATCACTGTATGCGATGGTGAACTGGCTGACAGAACCTGGTGATCCGGTCCTCATCATGCAGCCGGTTTATTATCCCTTTATGAATGCCATTAATGATCTTGGACGTAAAGTCGTATCAGTTGACTTGCAATTAACCGCTGATGGTTGGCGCATGGATTTTGACCAATTAGAAAAGACCTTGGCGGCGAATGAAATTAAAGCGATGATTCTGTGTTCACCGCACAATCCGGTTGGTCGGATCTGGACCCGAGATGAGTTAGAACAACTTTTTGCCATCACAAGTCGGTATGATGTGACAGTGGTTTCTGATGAAATTCACGGTGATCTTGAAGTGAGTGGGCCGAAGTTTACATCCGCTCTACAGGTCGTTGAAGGTAAAGCTCGAAAAAAGCTTGTTGTGCTCAATGCGCCGTCAAAAACATTTAATTTAGCCGCCTTGCTGAATTCACACATTATTATTCCCGATCAAGCGTTGCGTACGAGTTATGATGCCTTCATTAAGCAGCTGCATCCGGTTGATACGAGCTTGATGGGGCAAGTGGCCGGTGAAGCTGCTTATCGGCATGGTGCTGCTTGGTTAGATCAGGTCTTACAAGTGGTTCGCTACAATTATCGGCAACTGCAAGCTGGTTTAGCCGCGGCGGCCCCACAAGCGACCCTGGCCGATTTACAAGGGACTTATTTGGCTTATGTTGATATTGGTGCTTATGTTGCGCCAAGTCAGATCAAAGACTTTGTTGAAGGGGTGTGCGGATTGGCCGTTGATTATGGTGCATGGTTTTCACCTCAAACGGCAACTTATATTCGTTTAAATTTAGCTACTGATCCTAAGCTTGTTGCCGAGGCGATTAACCGATTAACCACTCATTTGGCACAGCAGCCGCAGCGGTGATCGGGACAAGAGTTAAATTGCCTTTTTCAAGATAAAACTCGAATTCAAAGAGACGGAATGGTTCTCCTTGAATCCGAGTTTTTTAATATTGTGCTGCACAAACCAGTTTACTTGATATGGGACGTGTTATCGAAGCTTGAGGCGTAAATACTGATCGCCTAAATTGTGATCCTGAACAATGGTTTTCAGATATCGGCGTAACATGGCTGAACGTTCAAGCACGGACCAACCGGGGTCGGCATGCAACCGTTTAAGTTCAGCGCGACTTGGATGATCATTTCCGGTGAAAAAGCGCCAATTCAAAATACCCATTAATCTGGCAGCGGCGTCAAGATCACGCTGATTGGTCACATTATTGTCCATTAAATCACCATAGGCTAACGCTTCACCATCTTGCAGAAATAATTTTTTCAAGTAACGCTGATAGTGCAAAAGATCAGGATTTTTTCGCTGTTTTGCGGTGAGATAAGGGGTCAGGTTGGTGATCTGTTTTTGATAAGTAATTTGCTGGGGACCAAACGTGACGACCCCATAACTAGCGGGACTAATAGAAAACGCACCACTGACAATTTCGATAGTCGGGCACTGGCCAGCTGGGTCGTGGCTGATGTCTTGTGCATGAATATGCCCGGAGAAGACTAAGGGCACATGATAGCGGGTTAATAACTTTTTTAACGCGTCACTATTGTCTAAAACATAACCTTGATTGACGGCTTCGTTATGCGTGTATAGATTGTGATGCATGAAAATAATTGACTTGCGATGCGCGCGGGCACCCAGCGCTAATTGGCGGCGCACCCAGGTCATCGTTTGCGGAGAAAGCTTACCACCTGTATTAGGCGGACGATTAGATGGCTCAATCGTGTAAATGTTGCTATCTAGCAGTAACAATTGGTATTGGTGATTGAGATTTACGCGATAACTTAGACTGTTCCCATCTTGGGCAGCAGCTTGTTCATAACTGCTGTGGAAGATCTGGCGCCAGTCGCTGGGGCTAATTTGTTCAGTCAGGCGTTGTTGGCGTCCCTTATAAGCGCGGGCCCAACCGTCATAAATATCATGATTCCCGGGGATGATTAACACTTTAATGCCATGGGTTGTAGTCGGTGCATTAAGCTTTCAGCACTGGTTTTCTCACCGTTAAACGTCACATCCCCAGTGATGATTAAGGCGGTTGGCCGTGATTTTAAGGCGTTTTGCACTAATGCATGAATGGCAACTGGTTGATAATCCATATCTTTACCCGCGGCTGATCGTTTGATTTGGGTATAGGCGCTGCGTTCATCGTGCAAGCTAGGCGCAATAAAATGCGTATCACTAAGCACCCAGATGCGTGGATGGGCATCGTCAGTTAACGGCGTTTGATGATCAGGGTGGACTTGGGTTAACCCTAATGCGAGCAGGAACATACCAAACAGTGCTACCAAATATTTACCGACTTTCATTTTCTGCCTCCAAAGTTAATTCTACCATGATAAAAGACCGGCGCTAGATTGACTTATTTAGGTATAAGCATTAATTGCCGGATGCGAATTTGGGAGTGGGGGACTGCGGGCAGTTGTTGAAAATCTTCGCAGCTTACTTCATCGGTTATGGTAAAATAAAGCATCGTTTCACCGTATGAACCAAAATAATTGTTTTTAAAGAGAGGAAAGAAGCATGCAAGTCATCGTAACCGTTATTGGGACAGATAAGGTCGGGATCATAGCGCAGGTTACCACTGCACTCGCTAATTTAGATGTTAATATCTTAGATGTGTCACAAACCATTATGCAAGGCGCCTTTACCATGATGCTATTGGCTAAAATTCCGGATGATGCCAGTTTCAAAACTGTTAAGCAAAAACTAACAGCTTTAGGCGACAAAATCGGTGTGGAGATCAAAGTTTCCCGTCAGGAGATTTTTGACGCGATGCACCGTCTGTAAGCTGGTTTAGTCATAACGCGTTCGCCGGCACAGAAGTCTGCGTGTAAGGACCTTAAGCGCAATGGCCAAGAGCGGGCCATCACGC
>OAWR01000158.1_pt1 | contig 19918 bp, 13 predicted proteins | sample 1476931 | NCBI WGS metagenome assembly OAWR01 (sample SAMEA2580242, study PRJEB22360) | human gut metagenome | biome: human gut; feature: human-associated habitat; material: faeces | place: Denmark | collected 2008/2010 | reverse complement strand
TAATCTTCAATGATGCTATTTACCAACAACTCTTCACACATTTTTTTTACTTGTTCTTTGGCTAATTTTTCATCTTTCTCATCAAGAGAAATTTTGATTTGTTTTGCTATTTTTACTTCTTTAACACTATTAAAATTTAAAGAATGCAAAGCTTTTTCCACCGCTTTGCCTTGTGGATCTAAAACCCCATTTTTTAAAGAAATATTTACAATAACTTCCATATTTTTCCTTAATTTAATATTCTTTTTAAAACTTCTTCATAAGCCATTTTTACATTACCTAGATCTTGACGAAATCTATCTTTATCTAATTTTTCATTGCTAAATTTATCCCAAAATCTACAACTATCAGGGCTTATTTCATCAGCTAAAACAAGTTCATTATCTTTAGTTAAACCTAGTTCGATTTTAAAGTCAATCAGCCTTAAATTTTTATTGTCAAAAAATGGAGTTAAAATAGAGTTAATCTTTCTAGCCATATTTTTAATTTCACTAATTTGAGCTTCATTTTGCACTAAATTTAAAATCAAACAATGCTCATCATTGATAAAAGGATCGCCTAAAGCATCATCTTTAAGACAAAATTCCACCAAAGCAAAAGGTAGCACAGTGCCATCTTTAATGCCCAGTCTTTTTGTAAGAGAACCTGTTGCAACATTGCGTACTATAACTTCAATAGGAACAATTTTACATTTTTTAACCACTTGTTCTGTATCGCTTATAGTTTCTACCAAATGGGTTTTAATCCCATTTTTTTCGAGCAAATGAAAAATTTCAGTACTGATTTTACAGTTTAATGCGCCTTTTCCACTTTCATTGCCTCTTTTTTCTGCATTAAAAGCAGTTAAATCATCTTTAAACTCACTAATTAGTAAATTTTCATCATCAGTTTTGAAAAGTTTTTTACCTTTTCCTTCGTAGAGCATTTCTTTTTTTGTCATTTTATTGTCCTTGTTTGATATTTAAAATTTTAATAGTATCAATAGCTGATTTTAACTGTGCGTCATCATTGATTTGTTTTTGACTGATTAGATTTTTATTGTCTTTATTTTCTTGTTTATCTTCTTTTTTATTTTTATCTATTTTTTCAAGCTCACTTTCTAAATGTTGTTTTAAGTCGCTTTCTTTTATAGAAAAACCATCTTCTTGAGTATTTACTTTACCTGGAAAAACTTCAATATCAGGTTTTACACCCACTGCTTGAATAGTACGCCCGCTTGGAAGATAATATCTTGCAATAGTAAGCCTTAAAGCTTCAGTTTTATTAATAGGTATGATTTGCTGAACACTACCTTTTCCAAAAGTATTTTCACCCACAATAACACCGCGTTTAAGATCTTGTAAAGCTCCACTTACAATTTCACTTGCACTAGCACTTCCACCATTTACAAGCACAACCAAAGAAGCATTAGAAATTTTGTTTTTAGGATCGGCTTTATATTCTTGATTTTCACTTGCGATGCGTCCTTTTTGAGAAACAATAACACCTTTATCTACAAATAAATTTACAAGTCCTATGGCTTGATTTAAAAGTCCACCAGGATTATTTCTAAGATCTAAAATAACTCCTTTAACATTAGGATATTTTTTAAGTTCTTTACTTGCCACATCTACAACATTTTTATCAAAATTTGTAACCCTAAGATAAAGAATGTTTTCATTTTCTATCATTTTTGCATAAACACTTTCTATCTTAATAATTTCTCTTGTAAGTGTAACATCAAAAGGTTTTGTTGCACCTTTTCTAAAAATGGTTAAAGTGATTTGAGTTTTTGGCTTACCACGCATTTTATCTACAGCATCATTGAGATTAATTCCTAAAGTGGCCTCATCATTAATTTTTAAAATAATATCTCCTGATTTTATCCCTGCTTTATCTGCTGGTGTTCCTTCTATAGGAGAAACAACTGTTAAAGCGCCATCTTTCATACCTACGGTTATACCAAGGCCACCAAATTCGCCATTGGTTTGAATTTTCATATCATTAAAATCTTTTTCATTTAAAAAAGAAGAATGCGCATCAAGATTGCTTAAAAGTCCTGATAAAGATTTATCCACCAAATCGCTGATATTTTGATCATCCACATAGTATTGCTCTACTATGGCAAGAGTTTTTGTAAGCTTATCTAAAGCTTCTAGGCGTTTTTGAACCTGCTCTTCTTTTTGATCAACTTTAGCTTGTAAATGACTTGTTAAAAATAGACATAAAATAAAAGTAGTGGCAAAGCCTGCAAGACCCGCAAAAAATCGTTTTGTTTTCAAAATAAGCTCCATCATTGAGTTTTAGTTTAAAGAGTAAATTTTAATAAAAATTGCTTAAAACTTCGTAAATAAATTTAAATTCTTAAAAATATGTTAAAATAGACTAAAAATTCCAAAAAGAAAGTTAATACAATGTGCCAAGAAAAACATACTCATACACATTCTCAAAAACATCTTAAAGCAGTTTGCAATCGTCTAAGTAGAACCATAGGGCATTTAAGCGCTATTAAAAGAATGGTTGAAAATGACAAAGACTGTAGTGAAATTTTAATCCAGCTTGCTGCCGTAAAAGCCGAAGTTAACAATACTGCAAAAGTAGTTTTAAAAGAACATTTAGCTCATTGTATGGTACATGCTGTAGAAGAAAATGATATTCAAAGTATAGAAGAATTAAACAAGGCTATAGATATGTTTATGAAATAATCTAAAATTAGTCATTTGTCCTATTATTTAAAAAATTTTACTCAATTAACTTGACATTATATGACTAAAGTTATATAATAGCAAGTATATAAACTAAATAAAGGATAAAACATGGCAAATATACAAAATTTTCTAACTGATAATATGCTTTCAAACCTTGAAAGCGCAGCATCTTTAGCTATACATTCTAAAAATAATGAAGTTGCACCTTTACATCTTTTATGGGCTTTAAGCGTAGATAGTACAAGTATTTTAAATCAAATTTTAAATAAATTAAATATTTCCAAAGAAGCCTTAGAACTTGAAATTAAAAGCAGAATTTCAAAACTTGCAACGAGTTCAAATGTAAACCGTGAAAATATACGCTTTTCCAATGAACTTATAAATTCATTAGAAAATGCTAAAGGATTAATGAGTGCTAATGGAGATAGTTATTTAAGTGTGGATACTTGGCTTGTAAGTGAAAGTCAAAAAAGTCCTACTAAAGAAATTTTGGCGCAATTTTTAGATTTAAGAGAATTTCAAAAAGAGCTTGAAAGTCTAAGAGCGGGACGCAAAATCGATAGCAAAACAAGCGATGAAACCTTAGACAGCTTAAATAAATTTGGTATAGATTTAACCTTAAAAGCAAGCGAAGGTAAACTTGATCCTGTTATAGGCAGAGAAGAAGAAATCGAACGTTTAATGCAAATTTTAATACGCAAAACCAAAAATAACCCTATACTTTTAGGTGAACCAGGCGTAGGAAAAACAGCTATAGTGGAAGCTTTAGCACAAAGAATTATTAAAAAAGATGTTCCAAAATCTTTGCAAAATAAAAAAGTTATCGCTCTTGACATGAGTGCTTTAATTGCAGGTGCAAAATACAGAGGAGAATTTGAAGACAGATTAAAAGCTGTCGTTAATGAAGTGATAAAAAGTGAAAATATCATTCTTTTTATCGATGAAATTCACACTATAGTAGGAGCTGGAGCGAGTGAAGGCAGTATGGATGCGGCAAATATTTTAAAACCTGCTCTTGCAAGAGGTGAACTCCATACTATAGGCGCAACTACTTTAAAAGAATATCGTAAATATTTTGAAAAAGATGCAGCCTTGCAACGCCGTTTTCAACCTGTAAATGTAGGTGAGCCAAGCGTTAATGAGGCTTTGGCTATGTTAAGGGGTATAAAAGAAAAGCTTGAAATTCATCATAATGTAACTATAAATGATAGCGCTTTAGTAGCTGCAGCTAAACTTTCAAAGCGTTATATAGCGGATCGTTTTTTACCTGATAAGGCCATTGATTTAATCGATGAAGCTGCAGCTGAACTGAAAATGCAAATTGAAAGCGAACCAAGTTCTTTAAGAAAAGTACGCAAAGATATAGAAACTTTAGAAGTTGAAAATGAAGCTTTAAAAATGGAAAATGACGAGAAAAATCAAAAAAGACTTGATGAAATCGCAAAAGAACTAGCCAATTTAAAAGAAAAACAAAATGCCTTAAATTCACAGTTTGAAAATGAAAAAAGTGTTTTTGATGGCATAAGTGCTAAGAAAAAAGAAATTGATCTGCTTAAAAATGAAGCTTCTTTGGCTAAAGCTAGAGGTGAATTTCAAAAAGCAGCCGAGCTAGAGTATGGAAAAATTCCAAGTCTTGAAAAAGAAGTAGAAATTTTAGAAGATAAATGGAAAAAAATGAGTGAAAATGGAGTTTTACTTAAAAATCAAGTGGATGAGGATTTGGTTGCTGGAATTTTAAGCAAATGGACGGGTATTAGCGTGCAAAAAATGTTAACTTCTGAAAAACAAAAATTCTTAGAAGTGGAAAAACATTTAAAAGAAAGTGTCATAGGACAAGATAAGGCCTTAAGTGCTTTAGCTAGAGCCATTAAACGCAACAAAGCAGGACTTAATGCGGACAATAAACCTATAGGAAGCTTTTTATTTTTAGGGCCAACAGGGGTAGGAAAAACACAATCAGCTAAAGCTTTGGCAAAATTTTTATTTGACGATGAAAAAGCAATGATTCGCTTTGATATGAGTGAATTTATGGAAAAACATAGTGTTTCAAGACTCTTAGGCGCACCTCCAGGGTACATAGGACATGAAGAAGGTGGAGAGCTTACTGAAGCTGTGCGAAGAAAACCTTATAGCGTGCTTTTGTTTGATGAAGTTGAAAAAGCACATAAAGATGTATTTAATGTGCTTTTAGGGATTTTAGATGATGGTAGAGCAACCGATAGCAAAGGTGTAACAGTGGATTTTAAAAATACCATTATCATTTTAACTTCTAATATTGCCTCAAGCGCTATTATGAATTTAAGCGGAAAAGAACAAGAAGATGTGGTAAAAAATGAGTTAAAAAATTTCTTTAAACCTGAGTTTTTAAACCGCTTAGATGATATTATCACCTTTAATCCACTTGGAAAAGATGAAGCTTATGAAATAGTTAAGCTTTTATTTAAAGATTTACAAATGAGCTTAGAAAACAAGGGGATAAAAGCGAGTTTAAGCGAAAATGCAGCCCTTTTAATCGCTAAAGATGGTTTTGATCCTGATTTTGGTGCTAGACCTTTAAGAAGAGCTATTTATGATCTTATAGAAGATAAATTAAGCGATATGATACTTGCTGATGAACTTCATGAAAATGATAGCATTATCATTGATGCAAAAGATGATGAAATAATCATCAAAAAAGCTTAATCATTTTGAAAGTAGATCTTTCTACTTTCAAAATATAATCTCGCTTTCATTAAATTTCATATTTGCTTTTGGCAATGGTGATTTGGTGGTATAATAAGCACTTTCTCCTTTATAATTTCCACGATAAACCCCATTAGGAATGCTAAATTTTCTAGTTGTATCAGGGAATTTTTCTATATATTGAGTTAAAAATTCTCTAAACACAGGAGCAGCTGTTCTAGCCCCACCTTCTGTATAACGCATAGGCTTGTTGTTATCATTTCCATACCAAATGATTGCTTCTATTTCAGGCGTAAGTCCACAAAACCAAGCATCAACACTTTTATTCGTTGTTCCTGTTTTTCCTGCTATTTCTATATCTTTTACTCTTGCATTGCGTCCTGTGCCTTTTTCAACAACATTTCTCATCATATCTAAAACCAGAAAACTTTGCGCTTCATCGCTGACTTTACGCTCATTTGAGTTAAATTCCATGATGGTTTTACCGGTTTTATCCTGAACTTGTCTGATAATTTGAGGATCTTTAATCGTACCATAGTTCCCAAACATGGTATAAAATTTCGAATACTCCAAAGGAGAAATACCAAAACTTCCCAATACGATTGATAAATTAGGCGGTATATCTTTAAATCCAAATTCCATTAGTTTAGAGTAAAGAACATCAAGCCCCATATCAAGTGCGAGATTAATGGTAGCTAAATTTCTTGATCTTGTTAAAGCTTCTTTTAAGGTAATTAAACCTAAAAATTTACCCCCTTCATTTTTAGGTTTCCAATCCTCATTATTACCCGCTCCACCTTCAAAAATTCTAGAAATATCAGCAATTTCACTCATAGGCGAATATCCTAAATTAATCGCCACTTGATACACAAAAGGTTTAAAAGAGCTTCCAGGTTGACGCATACTTTGAGTAGCACGGTTATAATTACTTTTTTCATAATCAACCCCACCTACCAAAGCTAAAACATCGCCACTTTGATGATTTACCACGACCATAGCTCCGTTTAAAGTGCTTAAATTTGCATCTTTATCGCGTTTTACTATCTCATCATAACCAAATTTCAAAGCATTCTGCGCCATATTTTGAACATCTAAGTCTATATTTAAAATGATTTTATATCCACCTGTTTTTAAGTCTTTGATATTAGGGCTTAATTGTTTAATCACTTCATCTACGACATAAGGAGCAGCATTTTGAGTAAGCGTATCATCATAAACTTGCGGAATTTCTTTAATGGCTGTATCATAATCTGCTTTTGAAATCCAACCTAGATTATACATTCTTGAAATAACATTATTTGCTCTTGAGATGGAAAGATCTAAATGCTTTGTAGGATCATAACTGCTAGGTGCTTTTGGCATACCTACTAACATAGCAATCTCTTTAAGGCTTAATTCATTTAAATTTTTATGAAAATACCCCAAAGATGCGGTTTTTACTCCATAATACCCATGTCCAAAAAAGATAAAATTTAAATACCTTTCTAAAATTTGCTCTTTAGTTAAAATGGTTTCCATTTTATAAGCAAGCAAAGCTTCGCGAATTTTACGCGTAATCGTTCTTTCTGGGGTTAATTCTGTGTTTTTAATAAATTGCTGGGTAAGAGTGGAAGCTCCTTCCATGGTTTTTCCACCGCTTTTTATGATTTTTACAGCAGCTCTAAAAATGGCATCGATATTAACTCCATTATGTTCAAAAAAGCTTGTATCTTCTATAGCAACTAAAGCTTCTATAAGGCGTGGAGGAAGCTCTTCATAAGGAGCGTAAAAACGATGCTGTTCAAAAATATTAGCCACAAGCTTGCCATTTCTATCGTAAATTTGTGTTGTAAGAGGAGGTTTGTATTCTTTAAAAGTATAACCCTCAGTATCAGCACTTGTGAAAAGATAAGCCACATAAATAAATCCAGCTATAAACAAAAGAGTAAAAAATGAAAAAATATATTTTAATATTTTCATAAATAAGCCTTTAAAGTTTGGATATCAAGCCCTAAAGCAGTGCTTAGATTTCCTACTTGGTGGGTGATGAAATTTTGATGAAAACCCTCACACATAATACAACCCGCCTTGCCTTTATAAAGATCATTTTCTACATAATCTCTTAAAGCATTTTCATCAAAATTTTTAAAATAAAGCGTAGTTTTTGAAAGAGAAAAAACTCTTTTTTCAGGTTTTACAAGCAAAAAAGCCGATAAAATACTTGCATACTTGCCATTTTGCAAGGCAAGCATTTCATAAGCTTCTTTTTTATCCTTTGCTTTGGTAAGAATTTTTTCATCTATACAAACTATACTATCTGCAAAAAGCAAATTTTGGTTTTGAAAATCTTTGCCTAAAGTACTTAAAAATTGTCTTTCTTTTTCAAGAACTATTTTTTGAACATATAAAAAAGGTGAAATATTCTTATCTAAATTTTCATCATAATCAAAACTAACTTGCCTAAAATCAATCTTTGCGGTTTTAAGCAAGTTAGCTCTTGAAATGGAACTTGAAGCAAGAATTAACATTAAAGTGCTTTTTCTATCGTTTCTAAGCTTTGTTTTAAAGCTTCATTGATTTTGCTTAAATCTTTTCCACCTGCAGTAGCAAAATCATCTCTTCCGCCACCATTTCCACCTAAAATTTGTGCCGCTTCTTTAACCAAAGCTCCTGCTTTTAAAGGCACATCTTTAACACCAGCTGCTAAAGTGATTTTTTCATCTTTTACTTGGATAAGTAAAATCACCGCTTTAGCAAATTTGTTTTTAAAATCATCAATCATAGCTTTAATATCGCCATTATCTATACGTTTTACGCAAATTTCAACACCTTGGATATTTTTAGAATCAAGCTCGGTTTTACTTGAATTTTTAAGCTCATTTTTTAAACTTAAAATTTCATTTTTAAGCTTTTTAATCCCGCTTAAAATATCATTATTTTTAAGTTCATCTTTTACTTTAGAAAGTTCTTCAAGTTGATTTTTTACAAATTCTAAAGCCGCTTTAGAAACCACAGCTTCAATGCGTCTAACTCCAGCACTCACACCGCTTTCTTTAACTATGTAAAAACTTCCTATTTGAGCAGTATTTTTAACATGAGTTCCCCCGCAAAGTTCCTTGCTTTCACCTAGAGTTAAAACACGCACATTGCCTTGGTATTTTTCATTAAACAATGCTATAGCGCCGCTTTTTTTAGCTTCTTCTAAAGGCATATTTTCTAAGATAGCTTCGCTTGAGTTTATAATCATTTCATTGACTCTTTTTTCAATGTTTTCTAGCTCTTCTTTGCTTAAAGCTTTATGATGAGTAAAATCAAATCTTAGTTTATTGCTTTCAACCAAAGATCCTGCTTGACTTACATGAGAACCTAAAATTTCTCTTAAAGCATGGTGTAAAAGATGAGTGGCTGAGTGGTGGCGTGCGATTTGCTCTCTTTTTTCTGTATCGATTCTTGCATGAACTATATCGCCAACTTTTAGTTCTTCGCCTGCTTTTACAAAGCTAAGATTGAGATTAAAAAACTTTTGCGTATCTAAAACTTCACGCTTGGCCATAAATCCACTATCAGCACTTTGCCCCCCACTTGTTGCATAAAAAGGTGTGTTTTTAAGCATCACCCAACCCGCATCTTTAAGGGTGGAAACTTCTTTAAAATCTTCATCTAAAAGGGCTAAAATTTTACTTTCGCATTCTGCTTTTTCATAACCTACGAAATGATTTTCTCCAAATTTTTCAAGCAAGTTTTTAAAATCTCCGCTTGCAGTTTTATCTCCACTTCCTTTCCAAGAAGCCTTAGCGCGTGCTTTTTGCTCATTCATTAAAAGTTCAAATTTTTCTTCATCAACTTTAAGATTTTTTTCTCTTAGCATATCAGCCGTTAAATCAAGCGGAAAACCATAAGTATCATAAAGTTTAAAGGCTACTTCTCCGCTAAAAATTTCTTTAGTGTTTTTAAGCTCTTCATTAAAAATTTCAATCCCATTTTCTATAGTGCTTAAAAATCTTTCTTCTTCAAGGCGAATTTGTTCTTTTATAAAGTCTTTTTTCTCATTAAGATAGGTATAATGTCCGCCCATTAAATCGCATACAACATCAACTAGTTTATACATAAAAGCTTGTTTAAAACCTAACAAATATCCATGTCTTAAAGCACGACGCAAAATACGACGCAAAACATAACCTCTACCTTCTTTATCAAAACTTACCCCTTGTGCAAGCAAAAATACACTTGATCTTATATGATCAGCTATGACTCTAAAACTTGCTCCGCTTTCATAAATATAAGTTTTATTACAAAGTTTTGAAATTTCATTGATGATTGGCATAAAAAGCGAGCTATCAAAATTGCTGAATTTACCTTCTTTAATCGCTGTTACTCTTTCAAGTCCCATTCCCGTATCAATGCTTGGCTTTGGTAGTGGGCTAAGCACTCCATCAGCACTTCTTTCATATTGCATAAAAACAAGATTCCAGATTTCTAAAAATCTATCTCCATCTCCGCCCATATAATCTTCGCTTGAGTTAAAATGCTCTTCTCCTTGGTCATAAAAAATCTCACTACAAGGACCACAAGGACCAGTATCGCCCATTTGCCAGAAGTTATCTTTATCGCCGAATTTGTAAATTCTTTCTTTTTGAATGTGTTTTTGCCATAGATTAAAAGCTTCATCATCGTTTTCATGCACGGTTACATAAAGTCTGTCTTTAGGTAGTTTTAAAAATTCAGTTACAAATTCCCAAGCATAAGCTATGGCTTGTTCTTTAAAATAATCTCCAAAACTAAAATTCCCAAGCATTTCAAAAAAAGTATGATGGCGTGCGGTATATCCTACATTATCTAAGTCATTGTGCTTTCCGCCCGCTCTTATACAAGTTTGACAGCTTGTTTTGCGTGGAGGGTTTGGGCGTGGAATTTCTCCTGTAAATATACTTTTAAAAGGCACCATACCCGCATTAGTAAAAAGTAAAGTTGCATCATCAGGAACTAAAGGACTTGACGGGGTTATCTCATGTCCTTTTGATGCAAAAAAATCCAAATAAGCTTTTCTAATATCCATGAATTTTCCTAAAGAAATTTTTATAAAAACATATCATACCAAAATTACTTTAAATTAAGTAAAACTAAAATACAATAAACATTTTTATTTAATTTTATTTCTCTAAGGTTTTTTATGAATTTTATCAATCTTCAAGCCCAATATCTCGCATACAAAGATGAAATCAATGCTGAAATTGAAAGCGTTTTATCAAGCTCTTCTTTTATAGGCGGTGCAAAGCTTAACGAATTTGAGCAAAATTTAGCTCATTTTTTAGGTGTTAAACACGCTATAGGTTGTTCAAGTGGAACCAGTGCTTTATATCTTGCCTTAAGAGCCTTAGATATTGGCAAAGATGATGAAGTTATAGTGCCTAGTTTTACTTTCATAGCAACAGCTGAAGTTGTGGCCTTAGTAGGCGCAAAACCTGTTTTTGTAGATATAAATTTATCAAATTACAATCTTGATTTTGAAGCAGTGCAAAAAGCAATAACCCCAAAAACTAAAGCTGTTATAGCAGTAAGTATGTTTGGACAAATGAGTGATTTAAGGGCTTTAGAAGAAATTTTAAAAGATAAAAATATCACTTTGATCGAAGATGGTGCACAAAGTTTTGGTGCAAGTTTCAAAGGAGAAAAATCCTGCTCCATAGCTAAAATTTCATGCACGAGCTTTTTTCCTTCAAAACCTTTGGGAGCTTATGGCGATGGTGGGGCTATTTTTTGCCATGATGATGAAATTGCTAAAAAAATAAGAATTTTACTCAATCACGGACAAACTCAGCGTTATAAACATGAATTTATAGGTATAAATGGACGCCTTGATACCTTGCAAGCGGCGATTTTAAATGTTAAGTTAAAATACCTAGAAAAAGAATTAGACAAAAGACAAAAATTAGCACAAACTTATAATGCAAATTTAAAAAACTGCCAAATTCCGCAAATTGATCCAAATGCTTTTAGCGCTTATGCACAATACAGCGTTTTAGTTGAAGATAGAGCTAGTGTATTGCAAAAATTTGAAAAAGCTAATATACCTTATGCTATACACTATCCAACCCCTTTGCATAAACAACCTTGCTTTAGTGAGTTTTCAAATTTAGAACTTAAAAATTCAGAATACGCAAGCGAACACATCTTATCTTTGCCTTTTTCACCTTTTTTAAGTGAAGAAGAGCAAGAGCAAGTTATTTGTATTTTTAAAGATTAATTCCATGAAAATAGGTATCATAGGCCTTGGAAAAATGGGGCAAAACCACTTAAATGAACTTAGTAAAAATTCTCATTTTAAGCTTAATGCACTTTTTGATCTTTGCAAAAATCCAAATCTAAATATTTTTGATGATATTTTTTATGATGATTTGGATAAATTTTTAAATCAAAATAATGATATTATCATCATAGCAACACCTACAAATTCACATTTAGCAATAGCAAAAAAAGTTTTTAAACAATGCAAATGCGTTTTAATCGAAAAGCCTTTAGCTCTAAATTTAAAAGAAATAGACGAAATTTCAAATTTAGCTAAAGAATACAGCGTAAAAGTAGGCGTAGGTTTTTGTGAAAGATTTAATCCTGCGGTTTTAGCCCTAAAAAAAGAGCTTGAAAATGAAGAAATTATCAGCATTAACATACAAAGATTTTCACCCTACCCGCAAAGAATCAGCGATGTAGGGATTTTGCAAGATTTGGCTGTGCATGATCTTGATTTGCTTTGTTTTTTAAGCAAACAAGAAATAACAAAAACCAATTTGCTTAAAAAATATACCCAAGATCAAACAAGAGAAAGTGAAAGCATTATTCTATGTGAGCTTGAAAAATGTATTGCTAGCATACATCAAAGTTGGAATAGCACACAAAAACTAAGAAAAATTCATCTTATTACTAAAAATCATTTTTATGAAGCCAATTTAAATGACTTTTCTTTATTAAAAGATGGAAATTTTATAGAACTTACTCAACAAAGTCCACTTTTTTCAGAACACGAAGCTTTGTTAAAACTTATCGATAATCAAGCTAATCATTTAGCCAGCACGAGCGATGCTTACAAAGTTCAAGAAATTTTAGAAAGGTTTGCGTGAAATTAGTTTTATTTTTAAATATGGGCGGAGCTACGAATTTACAAGATTGTGAAGTTTTTTTAAAAAATATGTTTAATGATCCTTATATTTTAGGAATCAAAAATCGATTTTTAAGAAAATTTGTAGCATGGATCATAACAAAGGCTCGCGTTAAAGCCATGCAAGAAAACTATAAAAAAATGGGTGGAAAATCCCCTTTAAACGAACTTACTCAAAGCCTGTGTAATAAACTTAATTTAAAACAAGATGAATTTAAATTTGATTTTGTAAATCTTTATGTGCCTCCTTTTGCCACAGAAATTTTGCAAAAATACACTTTAAATGAAAGTGATGAAATCATTCTTTTTCCACTTTATCCGCACCATTCTTGCACCACAGTAACTTCATCTTTAGAAGTTCTGCAAAATGAAATTTCAAAGCAAAAAATTCAAGCAAAAGTAAAAACTATAGATATTTTTTACAAAAATGAGCTTTATAATGAGATGATAGTTTCGCACATTTTGGCTAAAAAAAGTAAATTTGATGCCAAAATTTTGATTTTCTCAGCGCATTCTTTACCACAAAGCATTATTGACAAAGGTGATTTATATGAAAAGCATGTAAATGATCATGTAGAAATTTTAAAAGAAAAACTAAAAGATCATTTTGATGAATTTATTTTAGCTTATCAGTCTAAACTAGGCCCTGTAAAATGGCTTGAACCAAATACAAGCGATGTTTTAGCAAATTTAAACGATAAAGCTTTGATTTACCCTATTTCTTTTTGCATTGATTGTTCTGAAACGATTTTTGAACTAGGTATGGAGTATAAACATTTAGCAAAATGTGATTATGATTTGATAAGTTGCCCTAATGATAGTGATGAATTTATGGAATTTATTTTAAATTCTATAAATTCACCCTTAGCAAGAAAAACTTCTTGCTAAAACTCAAAAATACTTCCCAAAGTTTACATAAGCTTTAGAACTATAATCATCATCTAGTTTATATTTCTTTAAAGCTCTAGCTAAATCAAGCTTAACATAAAAATTCCCTGTTTTATTATAAAGTAGTTGTAAACCATAAGCATCCATATAGTTTGTATAAGAATCATTCTCATACCAAGAATAACCTATATCATAAAAAGGAGTGATATAAAAATCTTTTAAAGGAGTGGCCATTCTAAGTCCAAAGCTAGCCACTACAGCATTATCTCCTTCTCCATCTCCATTATTATAAGCCCTTACTCCATAAGGACCTCCTAAAGATATGGTTTCACTACTATCTAATGTAGCTCCATTGATAACTTGTTGATAATTTAAGCTAAAAAGATGAGTAAAGGTGTCATTAAAGAAATAAGCATTGTTAAGATTGACATTAAGTTTAGCAAATTTTCCAAATTCTACTCCACCTACTTTGCTTGTTCCTATACCTACTATAGTCATACCTTCATCTTTAACATTACCATAGCTTACATTAGCACTATAAGAAAAACTATCATTGCTAATGCCATTATAAACTCCTTCTATACCAAAGCTTATCGTATCAGAGCTTTTATCAAAGGTTAAAATATCAAATTTAGAATCACTAAGTTTTTTATGATAATAGCTTGAAGTTAAATAAAAAGAATTATAAGTCGTAATCCACAAAGGATATTTTAAATCTATACCTAGATTTTCAGAAGTTCCTATAAAGTCAAATTCTCTCCAAATTCCCCCTAAAGCATAGTTTCCTTTAGAATAACTTGGAGTGATTTTTAAATTCCCTAAGAAAGTAGTATAGCTTATACCATAGTTAGTTTGTGCTTCATCGCTTCTTTGCAAATAAGCATTAAGACTATCTCCTTGATGAGCTATGTTATTAAAACTCATACTAGCACCACCCCTATATCTGTCTGATTCTTTTATACCGTAATTATCCCCATAAAACAATACAGAAACAAAGCTATCACTAGGGGTAGTTTCTATCACTACATCTGTTTCACCTGGATTATCTCCTGCTTTTAAAGAAGCAAGGGTTTGTATGCCATACATTTCATTGACTTTATAAACCGCATCTTCTACTAATTTAGTAGTGATGATTTCACCTTTGTGATTAGGTAATTTACTTTCTATAGCATAATCTCTTACACTAGAATTGTTTTGAACCACATATTTACCTAAAACACCTAAGGTGATATTGATTTGAATTTGATCTTTTAGTTCTTGTTGTGGGATATAAGCTGTAGCAGCAGGATAGCCACTAACTTGAACATAATAAGAAATAATATTGGCTATATCTTGTAAGTCTTGAACTGAAATACTTTCTTTTTTGTAATCGTTTAAGGCTTCTTGTAAAACTTGCTCATCTAAACCTAGATCTTTAAAGTTTATGTTTTTATTGGTAATATGAAAGCTAAAGCTAACTTTATGAATTGATTCTTCTTTAGAAGTATTTTTTAAAGAAGGAGTGTTTGAATTTGGGGTTTTAGTTTTTAAAGTATTATCATTAGACAAATTAGGTTGATTTTTTTGAGTGTTGTTATTATCTTTTTGAGTGTTTTTCTTTGTGTTGATGGTTTTTGAATTATTATCATCACTAGTATTAGAATGATCTATGATAATCACTCCATCTTTTACTTTTAAAGTGTTATTGTAGTTTTTTAAGTTAGCATCTTCTTTATAAGGAGATTGTTCTAACATTTGTATGGTTTTTTTATTATCTTTAGTATCACTAGCATAAAGGCTTAAGATAGCTAAACTAGATAGTAAGATAATGCGTTTCATTTGTGTTTTTCCTTTTTAATGATTTCATAAGAGCTTGTTTTATAGATTTAGTTTTTAATCTTTTTTATTTTTTGCTTTTTCTGTTTTTATTTTTTCTTTCTTTTTATCTTTTTATTTTTCTTTATTTTTTGTATTTGTTTGATTGATTATCAATCTTTTTTGATTTTTAATCTTTAAATTTTGTTTGTTTTATTAATTTTTAACAAGATCCAAAAGGCTTTTAACCTTTTGGATTTTAATCATCTTGAGCAAGGATTTCCTGCTTTAAAATTATCCGATACTATACAAGCATTACCACTTTCTTGAGTACTGGCTTCATCTATACTTGCTTGTTTATCATCTTCATTGATATTTGGATCTTCATCTGTAGTTTGCATAAGCAAAGCTGTAGCAATGTCAGGTTCTTGTTGTCCTATGGTATCATTTGGATTGTTATTAGAACCGTTGTTATTACCATTGTTAATATCACCTGAATCGGTTCCATCGTTTCCGTTGTTGGAACCACTATTGTTATCATTAGGCTTGTTAACAGTTTTATAATCTGCAAGATATTCTCCATTAACTGTGAGTTTATAACCATCTATGCTTACACTTGCTAAAGTTTCATTAGAACTTTTTAAGCTAGAATTATTGCTTGCTGTAGTGCTTTCAAGGTTAGCTTCAGCATTTTTTAAATCATTATATGCTTTATCTAAAACAGTTTTTAAAGCAGTTATAGTTTCACTAGCATTGCTACCCGTTACTCCACTTAAAGCAGCATTGTATTTTTTCACTGCTTCATTGTAAGCATCTACAGCTTGATCGTAAGCTTTTTGAATATTTTTTTGTTGTTCGGTTATTTTAGGAATTTGAGAAAGAATTTCCTTTGTTTTAATAATGGCTTGATTAGCTTTTCCTAGATTACCATAAGAATTTCCCAATACTTCCTTTAAAGCGTTTGCAAATGTTGCATTATTGCTATCTTGAGTTTGTCCATATAAAGCAGTAATAAAATCCATACTTTGATTAATACTTGTTAATTCATCAGCTGTTAATATTTTTCCATCTTTATAAAATTTACTTAAGTCGCTAATATCAACACTAGAATTAAATTTCAAGTCATTAAATATAGAATTTAAAACTTCATTTGAGATGTTATCTTTAGCAACAAGATCACTAGTTTCTTTATAACCTATTGTGTCTGTCGGATCTCCTCCTGGTCCAGTTGAGCCTTTATTAGGTCTTATACTCAACATTACAGAGTCTTCTTTTTTTATTGTATTTGATGCAGGACCACGAATGACAAATATATCATTACTATAGACATCAAGATAGACGGTATTGGATTGTTCTTTTTTATTTGTAAAAATGAATTTACCATAATCAGTGCTACCATATTTCATATTTGAAACTTGATTGCCTACCATAACAACTCTTTCTCCTGCTGTTATAGTTCCTAAATTTATAACATTTCCTGCATTGGATTTAATTACAGGTGATGCTGTTGTCAGAGGATTTCCTTCAAATGCTGAAATTTTTCCATCTTTTGCAAACTCCTTCATCTCTTTATCCCCTATCGATGAAGCAGATAAAAACACTCTATTTGCATTAATACTTCCATCTTTACCCACTACTATACCATTAGGATTGATTAAAAAGATATTGTTTGTACCACCTTCTAGTGTTCCATCTATATGAGAGCTTTTAGAACCATAGACAATATTTAAGTAGTTATAGCCATTACCTTTAAAATTTACAGTTTCACCATTTGCTATATTAAAACCACCACCCCATTGGATAACAGAGTTTGTTTTACTTCCTGAGATATTCATAGTGCCACCACTAACACTTATACTTCCACTTGTTCCATGAGTGAACTTACCCCCACTTGGTAAAGCATAGCTTTGTGTAAAAAGTAAAGAACCTACAACTAAAGACAAAGAAAGTTTATTTAACTTTTTCATGACTTGCTCCTTTTTGTAAGATTAAGATTTAAGAATCTTTTGTTTATATTTATAAAAATACAAGCAAAAGATTCCTATCTTTAAGATAGGAATGATTTATTTTATCTTTGCGTAAATGCTTTTACCATCTTGGGATATTCTTACTTCATAAGAAAGTTTTTGTAAATTCATCTTTTTTAATCTATCTATAGAACTTAGTTTAAAATCTTCTTTGTTTTTTTGCATTTTTTCAATAAAGCTTTGAAGTTCTTCTTGATTTAAAGTATTAGAATTTTCATCTATAAAACCTTGCTCACTTTGTAAGATTAAGATTTCTTTATTTTTAAGGTAGGGGTATTGCTCTTTGAGGGTGTAAAGAGCTAATACTCCCTCGCTAGAAATATTAATAGGAGCATCGTATGACTTCAAAAGGGGGGTTGTGTTGATTTTATTGGATACAATAAGATAATAATGCTCAAAGTTATTAATAATTCTAGCTTCAACTTTAGTATTTAAATCAGTCTATTGTTTTTACTTAAACTGATATCTGAAGGAGCTACAGCATTAGAAGCACTATTGCTATCTTCATAATGCACTAAAGCCCCTGCTAATATATCTATGAAAGTGTTTTTAAATATATTTAAATTCCCGCCTATATATAAGGTATTATTATAAGATTTAGCTTCACTTAAACCTGTAATGGCTGAAGGAGCTATAAAAATAGAATTGTTATTTTTATACTCATCAAGATTAAGATTGTTTATGATTAAGGTATTATCATGGGCATTGTTTGAAAGTCCAGCTATAATACTTAAAATTCCTTCTCTTTTATCTGAAGCTACACCAAATAAAGTATCATTGATAATGATTTTATTATAAGCTGCTTCATTGTAAGCCATAATCAAATAAGCATTATCAGCTGCATTAGAAGAATAGTTTTTTATATCTATGGTATTATGATTGGCTTTATCTAAAGCTCTTATGATGATTTTAGAACCTTTATCTATATTACTTGCATCGGTAATGCTTTGAACATTGTTGTAATTTATAGTATTATAAGAGGCTTCTTTAGCTTCTGTTAATACAGTTAGATTTCTAAAAGAAGCAAAGTCTTTAATCACTACTTCATTGTTATTAGCACCACTAGGATAAAAGTCTTGATTATTAAGAATGTTTTTCTTAGCTGTATAAATGTATACAGGTAAGGTTGACATAGAATTATTGATATAAACTTTATTATAATCCGCACTGCCTTCTAAGGTTCTAGCAGCTACAATATTTAAAGCATCTTTATAGCTTTGAGAAAGATCGGTTGTGGTAAGATCGTTTTTAATGTTAATGGTATTATGATTAGCTCCTTTAGTTGCAAAGCCACCATAAAAAGAATGTTGGTTATAACCTAAGAAGTTATTAGCGATTTCTAAAGGATGTTTTAATTCTATGTTTAAGGTATTATAATTTGCTTCTCCATTATTAGAAGCTCCTGCATAGAAGTTAAACAAAGCTTGAGCAAAAATGTTCTCATTGTTTTTATCTTTTTTTAGGTTTTTAATATCTTTTAAATTGATAGTATTATCTAAGGCTTGTCCTTGTTCGGTTTTTCCACCCCAAAAATCAGCAAATAAAACAGAATTATAAGCTAGGGGTTGTTTATCATGGTTCATATACATATCAAGATTAAAACCATCTATGTCTAAAAGGTTTTTACTGGCTTGAAAGTTTTTATCTGTTCCACTATCTATATAACCTGCGCTAATATGAGCAGCAGCTGAACTAGCATAAGCTTTGCTTGGACCATGGATAATCATATTAGCATCTTTGATAAAGATTTTATTGTTTTTTACATTACCTTGATAAGCTAAACCACCTACAAGGTGAGTGATTCTTTCATCAAAGGTATTATTACCATTTTTATCTTTTTTAGGTAAGGAAGTAAAAAACTCTACACTGCTACCTGCTTCTATATTTAAACTATTATTTGTAGAATCTCCATAAGTGGCTATAGCTCCGATTAAATAAGGAGCACCATTTAAGGCTAAATCATAAGTGTTCTCAACTCCCATACTAATATGAGCATCTTTTTGAAGTATGGTTTGGTTATAGCTTGCATTACCATAATGAGTAAAGGTAGAACTCATTAAGAAATTCATGCGTTGATTGCTTTTAGAATTACTAGGGTTTTTTATATGAGTATCTTTAGGTTTAAGATAAAAAACCGAACTAAGTTCTCCTTGTTCTAATATAAGTTTATTATAACTTGCATCAGCATGATCGGTTTTTGCTGTGATTAAAAAAGGAAGCACTTTAACTGTTTTTATACTATGATCGGCTGTATTAACACCATGCCTTGCTTTAAAAGAAAGAACTTCATCTTCTCTCATATCAGGAGTAAGTAAATAATGTTTAAAATTTAAATCGTTTATATTTGTAATATTTGGTTTAGGATTGTTATAAATTAAAGTAATATTGTTAATATCTTGTTTAGAACTCTTAGCATAATAATTTATACCTTGGAGTTTTTTATAAGTAGAATTGCTTTTATCATAAAGTTCGTTATCATTAAAATAATGCTCTGGAATATTGAAATTTCGATTGTCTGTAGTATTTGCTTGAGTGGCTGCAAAAGCGTTGATACTTAAGAAGGTAACAATAGAAAGTTTAAAACAAAATTTCTCTATACCCCGCCCCCGTGAAGTTAAAAAGCTTAATAGCTGGCATAGATGTCCTTGAATATTGATTATTATATTTTAACTATTTAACAATATCTGTAAATATCATTAAAAGTAAGC
>OAWR01000156.1_pt1 | contig 20501 bp, 21 predicted proteins | sample 1476931 | NCBI WGS metagenome assembly OAWR01 (sample SAMEA2580242, study PRJEB22360) | human gut metagenome | biome: human gut; feature: human-associated habitat; material: faeces | place: Denmark | collected 2008/2010 | reverse complement strand
TGGTATGTGGATGGTGTGATTGATAATTCAGGTGTTTGCTTGCCATTTTTGGCGTGCATTTTAGGAAGAGAAATGAATCAAGGGGAATTTTATTTCGAAGGAAGTGGTTATAGACTTTATTGTTTTGTATATAAATACTGGAATAGAAATATGAATTCTTCTTATTATTTTGGTGATGAAAATTATTTAATCAGAGCAGTTTTAAATTCAAACCATCTTCAAATTCAATCAAATTTAAATAAAAATACCATTTTTGTAAGCTATCATAGTATACAAGATATGGGTGCGCCAGTGCAAAATAAAATAGAACTTTATAAGTGTTATCAGGAATTAGGATATGATGCAACTTTACATTTAATAAAGGATGAAAATGATATAGATGGTAGATTTGTAAAAAGTTTAGAGCATGGACTTAGAATGACTGATAGGGCTTTATTTAGAAAAGAACTTCCTTTAATGCTTGAAAAACTACAAGGAAGAAAATCTTTCATGCAAGAAAATTCCATCTCTTATCCTTGTGGAAATAAAGTGTTTATATTTAAAGATGTGGGTGACAAATTTGAATTAGTGATAAAAGATTAAAACCTTAAAGGTTTTAATCAAGCTTTGCTAAATTGATTAAATCACTTACTTTTTGACAATTTTTCAAGTCTTCGGCTGTGATTTTTAAAGTAAAAAGATTTTTATAAAGCACCATCACAGATACAAAAGCCAAACTATCCCACTCATCTATATCATCAAGTAGCATATCTTCATTTAAGTCTTCATCTCTATGCATAGCTTCTTTAAGCTCTTCTAAAAATTCAGTTTTTGTCATTATTTCTCCTTTGTGTAAATTAAAATATTTTTTGTGTATAAATCTTTGAAATTCAACACCGCACTTCCCCAGCTAAGCCCTGCACCAAAAGCACTTAAACTCGCTTTAAATTCTTTTGGAGTATCTAGTTCGCAAAGTAGGGTAGGTAGTGAACAAGCGCTTAAATTAGCGTATTTTTCCATGATAAAATTAGGAACTTTATCATCATTAAGTTTTAATTCTTCTTTGATGCAATCAACCAAATACGCATTGGATTGATGAAAAAGATGAAAAGCAATGTCTTTTTCATCTACTTTAGAAAATTCTAAAATTTCTTTAAAGCTTTTAGGTTCGCATTCCAAAGCCATATTGAAAATATTTGCTCCGTCCATGTAAAGGTTTTCTAATTGTCTAAACTCCTCAGTTTGCATGAGCGAATCATCGTTAAAAATATCTGCTTTAGGTATTCTCATCGCACCTTTTGGAATGATGAGTTTATCAAAATATTTTCCATCGCTTCCAAGCTCAAAAAAAGCTTCGTTAAAATCCGTTTTTTCAATTAAAGTTGCACTTACTCCATCACCAAAAATAGGAGCTAAATTCATATTTTTAGGGTGGATGAATTTGCTTAAAGTATCTCCACAAATGAGTAAAATTTTACCTAAGCCACTTTGTATTAAAGAATGAGCGACAAATAAGCCGTATAAATACCCTGCACAAGCTTGCCCTAAATCAAAAGCTACAGTTTTGGAGCTTAAATTTAAAAGTTGGTGTAAATAACAAGCCGTAGAAGGCATGAAAAAATCAGGACTTTGAGTTACTACGATGAGTGCATCAAGGCTATTTTTATCTATATTTAAACCTTGTAAAAGTGTATTGGCTGCGGGTTTTCCAAGATCGCTTACGCAAGTGTTTTCATCGCAAATATAACGCGTGTTTAAACCTATGACTTTTTTCATTCTTTTAAGGGTTTTGATATCGTTTGAAAAAACGCTTTCTAACTCATCATCAATGCAAATTTTATGTTCAGGTACGCTTACGCAAATGCCTGAAATTTTAGCTTTATCAAATCTAGTTTTCATGGATTATAAGTCCTTTGAAGTTTAAATTTTGAAATGGAATAAGGGCTGAGTTTTTTTCAAATTCTTTGGAAATTTGTTCTAAAAAGCTCAAAAATGGCATATTTCTTTCGCCTTTTTGATAATAAAGCCTTGCATTATTGTTTTTAAGATCAAAGAAATGTAAAGCTAGTTCAAAGGCTTTAAAAAACATTCTAGTTTCAAGTTTTCTACCTAAAGCCCTACAAGAAATGCAAAGATCATCGATAAATAAATTTCCTTCTTTACAAGAAAAAACAAAAATAGCGATAATCCCACTATCGCTTAATTTATCACTCATACTCACACTTACAATGAGTTCTTTTTGCATGTGTTGTGCGACTTTTTCTTGATTTAAGCGTGTGTAATTAGCGATAAATTGATTGGTTTTGCCTAAAAGTTCGCTAATGCGAGGGATATTTTGCAGATCATTTTTGCTAAAATTTAAGCTGATTTCAAGATTTTGAAAATATTCTTCATCGCTTAAGCTTTTAAGCTCTTCTCTTAAAGCATTGGCTGCTATATCTTTGGCACGAATTTGATCTTCTTTGGTATTTGAAAGTTTTAAAAGATTAGGAAAAAGTTTGATTTTATAAAGTATATTTTCATCGCATAAAAGTGTTTTAACGCCTGTAATTTTGGTATTTTCAAGCTCGGCGATATTATCATCTATAAAAAGCATAGCGTTAGTATTTATATTAAATTTTTTAGCAATTTTTAAGATATTTTCACCTTTTGGCTCCCAATTGATCATTCTAGCATCAAAATCATCCCATTGTAAGATGAAATCTTTCCTTATTTCAAAAAGTTTTTTTGCGTCTTTTTCTTCATTTTTTGAAGCTAGGGCAAGTAAAAACCCTTGTTTTTTAAAAGTTTTAATTTTTTCTTGTAAGGTTTTGTGCAAAGGACTTAAATTAAGATTATCTATACCCTCTTCACCTAAAATTCCTTGATACAAGGTATTATCAAGATCAAGTACAAGAGCTTTAAGAGCGGGTTTTACGAGTGCAGGGATGAGGCTAAGTCCTAAAATTTGTGCTAAAAAAATCAAGGCTTTATTATTAAGCTTAGAGCCTGTAAGTTCTTCTTTAGCTAGGTCTAAAATATCTTCTTCATCAAAATACTCTTTTATGAGTTTTTCTATGTTAAAAATTTCACAATTTAAAATTTTTTTATCTGTTTTAAATTCTCCTAAACTAAGAACTAAAATAGGGTTTTGTGAAATTTTTCTTAGTTCTAAAAGTCTTTCTTCTATAAAATTTTGCACATTATTTTTATAGCGGGTTAAATCTAGCCATAAAAGTTCTAAACTAGCTTCTTTAAAGTTATCAAAACTCAAGCTATCATCATAAGAGCTGAAATTAAACTCAGCTCTTAAATTAGCAAAATGTAAAAAAGGAGCAATGATACTTTGCACTCCTTCAAAAGCATGATTTCTATGGATATTAACAAGAAGATCTTGACTTTTACTAAAGTCTAACTCTTTGGCAAATTTTATAAGCCCATTGCGTTTTAAATGAGGTGAAAAAAGATTCATTATTTTTCCAAAACCACTGCCATAACAATGGCATTTTTTGTTTTTAATGCTTTTTCTAAAGAATAATTATTTGCCATAAAATATTCGCATTCTTTGATTTTTAAACCTGCATTTTTAAGCAAATCTTTAACTTCATCAGGATGGGAAAATAAATAAATATGGTCAATAGCAGGAGCGTTGATAGGGATGGTTGCAAAAATTTCTCCACCATCATTCAGTAAAGTTTTTACATCTTTCATAAACTGTAAAGGTTGTTCTACGTGCTCCAAGACTTCTCCCATTACAACTAAATCTGCTTTATTGTTGAAATTGCATTTAGTGAAATCTTTACATATAAAATCACATTTAAAATTATTTTGATTAATTGCTCCAAATTGATTTTCTACCATATCTTTGCTCATTTGACAACTTATAGGAGAAATATCTATTCCATAATATTCTATAAATTTTTGACTTCTTAGTGCTTTAACAAAAAATTCTCCATGACCAGGACCGATTTCAAGATAAGTGCTTTTTCGATCTTGTTTTTTATCTATATATTTAGCAAAATATCTTCTAACTTCAATATGAGCATTCCAAATAAAAGAAGATATAGCAAGTCCCACCATGTATTGCTTCATATAATTTTCATTGAAATATACCATATTTTTTACTTCTGCTAAAGTGCTATATCTATATTTTCCAAATTCTATAAAATATTTAGTTTCTTCTAGAGTGTCATTGAGTACAACTATATAACTTTTAGCTTGTTCTTCTAGATTGATGTTTAATGTATCTTTATAATAGATGATAAGTTTTTCTAAATCATTATATTCTTCATCTGAAAGTTGCAATCCATCTAAACATTTTTTATGCAAAGCATTTTTTTCTTCTATGAGTTTAAATAGTTTTTTAGTATTTTTTAACATAATTTCTCCTTAATAGCTTTTAAAAGTTCATTTTGAGATTTTAGCTGACTTAATTCATCTTTGCTAAATTTGATTTCAAATTCTTCTTCTAAACTCATGATGATATCAATATGAGCTAAAGAAGTCCAGTTCTTGCAGTTTTCCATGCTTAAATTTGTATTTTCATCTACTTTGGTTTCAAGTATATTTTCTAAAATTTCATAAAATTGTTTCATTATCGATCTTTCTTATATATGGCTAATTTATCATTGGTCAAGGCTTGACATATTGCTTGAACATATTCTCTAGTATTATAAATTTCTATAAAATTTTTAGCAAAATTTATTTTTTTATAATTTTGCGTTTCTTGAATTATAGGATTAATTTTATTAATATCGCATAAATAAGACTGTTGCAAATCTCTAACGTAGTAGTCAATAGTTATTGTTTTTTCTTTCCTTTTTTCGTTTATTAAAATACCTTTAAAATTTTTAAAATATCTACAAAAAGTTGTATTTTTTTCTTCTGCGTAATGAACTAGAGCGTGCCCTTCATTTAAACCAAAAATTATATATTTTCCATTCTCTTTGGCTAAAACTTCATAAACACAATTTTCCCCAAAACAACTTGTTGTATCTTTTAAAAATAATTCTTCTTTTGCTCCTTTTATAGCAAAAGAAAATATAGGATCGTTTGTGCGTTTTACTCCTGTTTGTTTGCGAAAATATTCATTTAATGCTCCCATTTTTGTTTTGGAATTTATTTTGTCATAAACTTCATTTTTACAAAAACTATAAGTAAAGGTTGGCATGATCAAAGTGCCTTCCTGACCTATAACTTCAAAAAAACAATTGAGTATAGTCTGTAAAAATTCATTTCTAGAAAGCAAAGGTATGCCAAATTTAAAAAGTTCTGTATGTACACATAAAATATCGCCTCTTTTTATACCTAGTTGATAAAAAGCATCTATTAAATCCTTATCGGAGTATTTTTTGTCATTGTGTTCTAAAAAATATTTCATTTTACTAGTCCATAAAATTTTATTTTTTTCAAAAGTTCTTTAAATTCATAAGCTTGCATATTTAAGATATTGGCTATATCGATGATATCATTCTCTCCATCACAGTAAGCTAGAAAATTACAAGCTAAAGGAATGTCATTGGCAGTGCTAAGGGTATGATATAGTCCTCTTTTGCCAAGATTGGGCTCGCATACTATGGTGTTTTTATATACGGCGTTGATTTCTAGATTTAAAATCATTTCTTGCATGCTTTGAAGTCCACCCATTAAACCTTTTTCAGAGATAAAATTGAGATTATCTTTGCTGGTGTGGTATTGTTCGTATTCTAGGTATCTTGTGCGACATACTCCTACAATGCCAAGATTTACAAGCGGAGCATTGTATTGTCTTTCATCGCTTCCGCGATCCAAAAAACTAAAAGCTTTGAAATTTTCTTTATTTTTAAGCGTATGCAAGGCAACTTTATCGCTTAGAGTGTTTTCTTTAGGTGTATGTATGAGTGAGTAAGCATGATCATCGCCTAAGCAAGAAAGCACAAAGCCTGCTTTAACATATTTTTTTAAATGCTCTAAATGTTTGCTAAGATAGACTATAGACCCTATGGTTTCAGGGATGATGACAAAGCGGTAATTATATTTTCTTTCTTTTAAACCCAAAAGCCATTTTGCTAGGAAAATAGCCACCACAGGGCCACTAAGCTCGTTATTTGCCATGGAAGGATGACAAAGATAGGTTGAAATTAAAATTTCATCTTTTGAATTTTGCGTACTAGGTAGGATAAAATCAGCATAATCCAAAACCCCATTTTCATCATGTTTTGCATCGATATAAACTTTGTATTTGCCTTTTTTAAGTTTTTTTCTTTCATTATGCGTGAGACAAAATCCCCAACGCCTTTTGTAATAACTCGTTACATAAGGAATAGCATCGGGCATTTCTTCTATGGAGTAAAGATGATCTTGAAGTTCTTCTAGTTCGATTTCTTTATCGATAGCTTCGCTATAGTTTAGAAGGTGTAGATTATGCTTTTTAAAATCACAAATTTTTTCTCCTTCTGGAGTGATGATATAGGCTTCTTTGGCGTTCCATTCATCAGGGACTATCCAGTCAAAAACCTTTGTACCACTTTTTATAGAGTGAAATTTGAGTACCCCCCCCCCCGCCCAGAGTTTTATTTAAAATTTCTAAGCTATCTCTAAAACCTTGCCCTGTGATACTTCTAGGGATAGGAAAAAGTTCACAAGCTAGTTCATACATAGCCTTTCCAGTTTGGCTAAAATCTTGGCTTCTAAAGTCTAGCTTATCCACAATATCCCTTTTTAACTTTTTCAAGAATGCTAAATAAAGTATCTTTGACAAATTTTGCATCTTTTAGATTCATTTCTTGATGACAAGGTATGCTAAGCTCGGCTTTGTAAAAATTATCCGCATTTTGGAGTTTGATTTCCCCTAAGAGTTTTTTATAAAAACTAAACTCATAAGTAGGTTTGTAATGCACCTGTACACCAACTCCTGCATGAAGCAAGCTTTCAAAAAGCTCTTCTTTTTGACAATAAAATTCAGGAAAAAGCAAGATAGGGTATAAATGTCTTGAGCTTTTTTTATAATTTTTGATTTTTATCGTGGAAAAATAAGGATTTTTTTCAAATTCTTTATCGTAAAAACTTGCGATTTCTTCTCTTTTTTCAAGATTATGATCGAGTTTTTTAAGCTGGTTTATCCCTAAAGCACAAGCAACATCACTTAAGCGGTAATTATAGCCAAGTTCTACCATATCGCTATCCCAAAGCCTTTTTTTAACAATACCATGGCTTCTTAAAAGCTTGATTTTATCGATAAGCTCTTCATTATCACTCACCACAGCCCCACCTTCAAAAGTAGTGATAGGCTTAACAGGGTGAAAAGAAAATATAGAAAGATCGGCTTTTTTTCCTACTTTTTCACTTTTATACAAAGCACCTAAAGCATGGCTTGCATCATCGATTAAAGGGATATTGTATTTTTTAGCAAGGCTTGAAATTTCATCTATTTCAACGCTATTTCCCCCAAAATCCACCACGCTAATAGCTCCTATATTTTTACTATCTTTTAAAAGTCTTGCTTCTAGTTTTTTTTCATCAATATTGCCATCGTTTTTAATGTCGATAAACTCTACCTTAGCTCCAGCTATTAAGGCCGCATTAGCCGTAGCAGCGAAGGTTAAAGGAGTGGTTAAAACGATTTTTTCTTTGATGCCTAGTGCTGTATAGGCAAGATGAAGGGCTGAAGTGGCTGAGTTTAATACACAAGCGTGTTTTACGCCCACATATTCACAAAGGGCTTCTTCAAATTCATCTACCTTTTTACCCCCTGTTAAAATTTCATCTTTTAAAGCTTTTGTAAGCGCATCTATATCGCTTTGATCGATGTTTTGATGAGAATAAGTAAGCATTTTAAAAACCTTCGGTGTGATTGATGATTTCTAAAAGTTCTTTTTCGCTTGTCCATAAAGGATTATTATCCGAACTATAAGAAAAACCATCTTTTACCTTTTGTCCTTTTTCGCCTAGGGCATTGATACTAAAGTCATTATCTTTATCTACAAGTTTAATGCTAGGGCTTATGGCATAGTAGTTTTCAAATTCATAGGTTAAATGACTATCATCGCTTGAAATCATGATTTCATGTAGTTTTTCTCCTGCTCTTATGCCTATGATTTTATGGCTTAAATTAGGAGCTAGAGCATGGGCTAGATCGGTGATTTTCATCGAAGGAATTTTAGGGATAAAGATTTCTCCTCCATGCATTCTTTCAAAATTACTCAGTACAAATTTTACTCCATCTTCAAGGCTGATCCAAAAACGAGTCATTCTCGTATCGGTGATAGGAAGTTCTTTAGCTCCTTCGCTGATGAGTTTTTTAAAGAAAGGCACCACTGAACCTCTTGAACCTACAACATTGCCATATCTTGTAACACCAAAGCGTGTTTGCTTGTTACCTGCTATGTTGTTTGCAGCGACAAAAAGCTTATCGCTTGCAAGTTTGGTTGCACCGTATAAATTTACAGGATTGCAAGCCTTATCCGTACTAAGAGCGATACATTTTTTAACCCCATTTTCAAAACAAGCATCTATGACATTTTGCGCGCCGTGGATGTTTGTTTTTATACATTCCATAGGGTTATATTCAGCAATAGGCACATGCTTCATCGCAGCAGCATGTATAACAAAATCCACATCACGCATAGCAGCACTTAAACGCTCTTTATCTCTTACATCTCCTATGAAATAACGCATACAAGGAGCATTAAAAACGCTTGCCATTTCAAATTGTTTGAGCTCATCACGAGAATAAATGATAATCTTATTAGGTTTATAGTTTTCTAGCAAAACCTTAGTATAAGTTTTTCCAAAAGAGCCTGTTCCGCCCGTGATTAAGATATTTTTTTTGTTAAACATTTTGCCTTCCTTTGCTTAAGTTTTTTTAAATTAAAGCAATAAGTGTTCCTATTTTAAAATTCTTGGTAAGGTAATGCCAGTTTGGGCTTGATACTTGCCTTTTTTATCTTTATAAGTGGTGTCACATTTTTCATCGCCTTGCAAAAACAACACTTGCGCTATACCTTCATTGGCATAAATTTTTGCAGGTAAAGGCGTAGTATTTGAAATTTCTATAGTGATATGTCCTTCAAAACCTGGTTCAAAAGGGGTAACATTGACGATGATGCCACATCTTGCATAAGTGCTTTTGCCAAGACAAATAGCTAAGACATTATCAGGCATTTTAAAATACTCTATAGTTCTGGCTAGGGCAAAAGAATTTGCAGGAACTATACATACATCGCCTTCAAAATCTACTACATTTTCTTCTACGAAATTTTTTGGATCCACTACAGTTGAATTAACATTGGTAAAAATTTTAAACTCACGCCCTACACGTATATCATAACCATAGCTTGAAAGTCCATAGCTTACCACACCTTTTCCTATATTTGCTTCGCAAAATGGTTCGATCATCTTGTGTTCTAATGCCATTTTTCTTATCCAATTATCCGCTTTTAAGCCCATTTTTAACCTTTTTAATATTTGTAATTGTTTGTAAGGATTATAACCTAAAAAATCTATATTTTTTATGATTTTTTTCTTTTTTAAAGTTAAATTTCAAGTTTTTTTATATAATACAAGGTTAAGTTCTTAAATTTTGTAGGAGAATTTTATGACAAAAGAAGAAATTAAAGAGTTAGTAAACCTTTTTGCTGAAGCAAATATTAGTAAAATTAAGATCAAAGAACAAGATGGTTTTGAAATAGAACTTGAAAGAGATATGTGCTGCGATGTTCCAGCCCCTGTTTGTCCTCCAGTTCCAGCTCCACAACCTATCAATGTAAGCGTTGTAAACGAAGCTCAACCTAGTCAAAGTGTAAAATCAAACAAACCAAGTATAAACAGCCCTATGGTAGGAACTTTCTATCAAGCTCCAAGTCCAGGTGCAGCACCTTTTGTAAAAGTAGGTAGTACGGTTAAAAAAGGCGATACTATAGCTATTATCGAAGCGATGAAAATCATGAATGAAATTGAAGCGGAATTTGATTGTAGGATCGCTGAAATTTTAGTTGCTGATGGTCAGCCTGTAGAATTTGGAATGCCTTTATTTGCGGTGGAGAAATTATAAAATGGAAATTAAAAGCATATTAATTGCTAATCGTGGAGAAATAGCACTGCGTGCTTTAAGAACGATTAAAGAAATGGGTAAAAAAGCAATTTGTGTGTACTCTGAAGCAGATAAAGATGCTTTGTATTTAAAATACGCTGATGCAAGCATTTGTATAGGCAAAGCAAGAAGTTCTGAAAGCTATTTAAATATCCCAGCTTTTATTACAGCAGCTGAAATTGCTGAAGCAGATGCGATTTTTCCAGGATACGGATTTTTAAGTGAAAATCAAAATTTTGTTGAAATTTGTGCTAAACATAACATCAAATTTATAGGTCCTTCTGTGGAAGCTATGAATTTAATGAGTGATAAATCAAAAGCAAAACAAGTCATGCAAAGAGCAGGCGTACCTGTGATCCCAGGAAGCGATGGGGCTTTGGCAGGAGCTGAAGCAGCTAAAAAACTTGCCAAAGAAATAGGTTATCCTGTGATTTTAAAAGCAGCTGCAGGTGGCGGTGGTCGTGGTATGCGTGTGGTTGAAAATGAAAAAGATCTTGAAAAAGCGTATTGGTCGGCTGAAAGCGAGGCTATGACAGCATTTGGCGATGGAACTATGTATATGGAAAAATACATACAAAATCCACGCCATATAGAAGTGCAGGTTATAGGAGATAGTTTTGGCAATGTGATTCATGTGGGCGAAAGAGATTGTTCTATGCAAAGACGCCATCAAAAACTTATAGAAGAATCCCCTGCGATTTTGCTTGATGAAAAAACACGCACTAGACTTCATGAAACTGCTATTAAGGCAGCTAAAGCTATAGGATATGAAGGTGCGGGAACTTTTGAGTTTTTGGTAGATAAAAATTTGGATTTTTATTTTATAGAAATGAATACGCGTTTGCAAGTTGAACACTGTGTAAGTGAAATGGTAAGTGGGATTGATATCATAGAACAAATGATTAAAGTAGCAGAAGGTTATGCTTTACCATCTCAAGAAAGTATTAAATTAAATGGGCATTCTATAGAATGTAGAATCACGGCCGAAGATTCCAAAACTTTCTTGCCAAGTCCAGGTAAGATTACTAAATACATTCCACCCGCAGGACGCAATGTCAGAATGGAAAGTCATTGTTATCAAGACTATAGCGTGCCTCCTTATTATGATTCTATGATAGGCAAACTTGTAGTTTGGGCAGAAGATCGTAATAAAGCTATTGCAAAAATGAAAGTAGCTTTAGATGAGTTGCTTATAAGTGGGATAAAAACAACCAAAGATTTTCATCTTTCTATGATGGAAAATCCTGATTTTATTAATAATAACTACGATACAAATTATCTTGCAAGACATTAAAATTTCCCTAATTAAAGGGAAATTTTAATTGTAATTTTTATCTTAAATATTCTATATTGATTTTAGAGCGGAGTTTATCAAAATAATCCTGTATGAAATTTTGTCTTTGTTCGCTTACATAAGCGTTTAAAACTTCATTTTTAACTTGTTCATATTCAGGAGTTTGTGCCCCATCTTTGCTTTTAACTTCATAGAGTTCATAGCCATTTTTTCCATTTAAAACAGGGGAAAAGCCTCCAACAGGAATTTGTGATAAAAGCCCTAAAAGTCTTGGATCGGCATTGCTTGTGTTTAAAGATGTATTCTGTGGTTTAAGGATTGTTTTTTTTGTATTTTTGATATTTTCTAAAGTTTGAGGATTGTTTGATAAATAAATATTTGTATTAATTTGTGTATAAAAAGTGAATTTATCTTTATTTTGTTCGAAAAATTTTTTTGCTCCATCATCACTAAAATCAGTTTTTGCCATACTTGCGATTTTTTCATAAAGTTTTCTTTTTTCTAAATCTTTTTTAAAATTTACACGAAATTGTTCATAGCTTTGATTTTTGGATTTTAAATTTGTTTTGAAAGCATTTAAAGTGGTTTTGTTTTGAGCAAGCATTTTATTTATAGCATCATCAAGCTCTAGATCATTGACTACAATACCCAGTTGTTTCATTTGTGAAATTTCCATTTTTTCATTGATGAGTACACCTAAAGCTTTATTTCTATCAATTTTAAGCACTTTCATAGTTTGATCTATATCATAAGTTGTGATAGGCTCTTTATCCACAACTACAGCTATAGCATTAATGGTATTTGCACTAGCTAAACTTGCAAAAAATGCAAAACTTAATAAAATTTTTTTCATTTCAAACCTTTATTTAAGTATAAATATCGCATTATATCAATAAAAATTTAAGAAAAGGCAAAAAATGCACGAAAAACTTACAACGCGTTTTGCTCCAAGCCCAACAGGGTATTTGCACATAGGTGGACTTAGAACAGCTCTTTATAATTATTTATACGCTAGAAAAAATGGTGGAAATTTTTTACTTCGTATTGAAGATACGGATTTAAAAAGAAATTCCAAAGAAGCTACTAAAGCAATTATCGAAGCTTTTAAATGGTGCGGTTTAGAACATGATGGAGAAGTAACTTACCAATCAGAGCGTTTTGATCTTTATAAAGAATATGTCAAAAAGCTTTTAGATGAAGGTAAAGCGTATTATTGTTATATGAGTAAAGAAGAATTAGAAGAATTGCGCGCCAAGCAAGAAGCCGCCAAAGAGCGCCCAAGATATGATGGAAGATATAGAGAATTTAAAGGCACGCCACCTCAGGGTATAGAACCTGTTGTGCGTATTAAAGCACCTCAAAGCGGCGAGATTGTTTTTGAAGATGGGGTTAAAGGCGAGGTAAAATTTAAAGCAGAGGATATAATGGATGATTTTATCATTGCAAGAAGTGATGGAACTCCAACTTATAATTTTACTGTTGTTATTGATGATGCTTTAATGGGGGTAAGTGATGTGATTCGTGGGGATGATCATCTTTCAAATACTCCTAAACAAATTGTGCTTTATGAGGCATTGGGTTTTAAAATTCCTAAATTTTTTCATGTGGCTATGATACATGGAGAAGATGGTAAAAAGCTTTCAAAAAGACATGGGGCAACTGATGTTATGGAATACAAAGAAATGGGAATTTTACCTCAAGCTTTGCTTAATTTTCTTGTGCGTTTAGGTTGGAGTCATGGTGATGATGAGGTTTTTTCACTAGAAGATTTGAAAAAACTTTTTGATCCTTATCATATCAATAAAAGCGCATCTTGTTATAATGCTAAAAAGCTTGAATGGTTGAATGCTCATTATATTAAAACTTTACCTTTTGAAGAGATTAACCGTCAGCTTAAAGATCTCGGCTTTGATTTATCTGTTTATGGAAAGGCAGGATTTTTACTTGATTTATTAAGAGAGCGTGCAAAAACCTTGCATGATATTATCAATGGTGCAAAAAGCATAGTTAATGCACCGCAAAATTATGATGAAAATGCAGTGCAAAAATTTGTTAACGAAAATAATTTAGAATTGCTCCAGGCATTTGCTAATACACTTAAAGATCAAAAAACAGGTAAAGATTTTGAAGATTTTACAAATGATTTTTTAGAAAAAAAAGAAGCAAAGTTAAAAGATTTGGCTCAGCCTATACGCATAGCTTTAACAGGGAGTGCGGTAAGTCCTAGTATTTTTGAAGTATTAGAATTTTTAGGGGTTGATGAGTGTAAAAAAAGAATAGAAAATTTTTTAAAAGTTAGAGGAAAATAAAATGAATTTAAAAGAAGAAGCTTTAAAATACCATTTAGGTGGGAAAATTGATATTGTACCAAGTAAGCCAATGGCTACAAGTTATGATCTATCTTTGGCGTATAGCCCAGGAGTTGCAGAACCTTGCCTTGAAATCGCTAAAGATAATGAGCTTGCTTATACTTATACAAATAAGGCTAATTTAGTAGCTATAGTTAGCGATGGTTCTGCTGTTTTAGGACTTGGAAACATAGGAGCACAGGCTTCAAAACCTGTTATGGAAGGTAAGGCTTGTTTGTTTAAAAAATTTGCAAATGTCAATGCTTATGATATAGAAATTAATGTTCATAGTGCGGAAGAGATTGTAAATTTTTGCAAGGCTTTGGCTCCGACTGTGGGCGGGATAAATTTAGAAGATATAGCTGCGCCAAAATGTTTTGAAATCGAAGCGGCTTTGCAAGATTTAGGAATTCCTGTAATGCATGATGATCAGCATGGAACGGCTATTATTTCAACTGCAGGGCTTATGAATGCTATGGAGATAAGCGGTAAAAAATTTAAAGACATTAAGGTGGTTGTAAGTGGCGCAGGTGCCGCAGGTATAGCAAGTGCTAAGATGTATAGAAATTTAGGGGTTGAAAATATTATTTTAGTAGATAGTAAAGGAGTGATTTCTAAAGATAGAAATGATTTAACTCCTCAAAAACTTGAATTTGCTGTTGATTCTAAGGAAAAGACTTTAAAAGAAGTTTTAAAAGGGGCTGATGTTTTCCTAGGGCTTAGTGCGCCAAAAATTCTTGATGATGAAATGGTTTTAAGCATGGCAAAAGATCCTGTGATTTTTGCTTTGGCAAATCCTATTCCTGAAGTGATGCCTGAAGATGTAGTTAGACTTAGAAAAGATGCGATTGTAGGAACAGGAAGAAGTGATTATGCTAATCAAATCAATAATGTTTTAGGTTTTCCTTTTATTTTCCGTGGGGCTTTAGATGTGCGTGCAAGTAAAATCACTGAAAATATGAAAGTAGCTGCTGCTAAAGCATTAGCAGATCTTGCAAAACTTCCTGTAAGTGATGCAGTTAAAAAAGCTTATAATTTAAGCACTTTAGAATTTGGAAGAGATTATGTTATACCAAAACCTTTTGATGAAAGAGTAAAAGCTGCAGTAAGTACAGCTGTAGCAGCAGCTGCGGTAAAAGATGGTGTGGCTAAGGTGAAAAATTTTGATGAGAAAGCTTATTTTGAAAGCTTAAAATGAAAAATATTCATTGTATCAATCATCCATTGATCGAACATAAATTAGGAATTTTAAGGGCTAAAGAGACAAAGCCCTTTCAATTTCGTATGTTAATCGATGAAATTTCATCTTTTTTGCTTTTTGAAGCGAGCAAAGATTTTTCTTTAAAAGAAATTGAAATTTCAACACCTATACAAAAAACTACAGTAAAAAAACTTGATGAAAAGATTATGATTTGTCCTATTTTAAGAGCTGCATTAGGAATGCTTGAAAGCGTTTTTAAGATGATTCCTGATGCAAGTGTTGGATTTTTGGGATTTGTGAGAAATGAAGAAACTTTAAAGGCGGATTTTTATTTTCAAAAACTTCCCAAAGATGCAAAAAAACGCACTGCTATTGTTATAGATCCTATGTTTGCTACAGGTGGGACTGCTATAGAGGCTTGTAATTTTTTAAAAAGCCAAGGAGTTAAAAAAATAAAATTTATATCCATACTTGCTGCTCCACAAGGTTTGAAAAAATTTAGCCAAATGCATGATGATGTAGAAGTTTTTGTGGCTTGTATTGATGAAGGTTTAAATGAAAAAGGTTATATTATCCCAGGGCTTGGAGATGCAGGAGATAGAGTGTTTAACACTCTTTAAGAGAGATGATTTTTGGAAAAATTGATTATATTAATCTTTTACCTTTACATATATATCTTAAGAAATATCCCCTACCTAATGGTTATAAAGCAAGTATGGAGTATAAAAAAGGAGTTCCAAGTAAGCTAAATAAAGATTTATTTTATAGAAGAATTGATGCAGCTATCATTTCAAGCATAGAAAGTGCTAGAAAAAAATATAAAAATTTAGATTTGGGTATTTGTGCTAATAAAAGAGTTTTAAGTGTTTTAGTAGAAAAAAATACATCAAATGCCAAAGATCCAAGTTCAGCAACTTCAAATGCTTTAGCTAAAGTATTAAAACAAGATGGAAAAGTAATTATAGGTGATAAGGCTTTAAAGCTTTATCTAAAAGATCCTTCTAGATATATCGATTTATGTGCAAAATGGCACGAAAAAACAGGATTGCCTTTTGTTTTTGCTAGATTTTCTTGTGTGCAAAAAAAAGCTTTATATAAACAAATTTTGAAAAAATTTCCAGAAACAAAGATTAAAATTCCTTATTATATACTGCAAAATTATGCCAAAACAAGGGATTTAGATATAAAAGATGTTAGATATTATTTAGATGAAGTTATATATCATAAAATTTCTACCAAAGAAAAAACAGCCTTAAAGCGTTTTGTAAAGGCTTGTAAGGCTTTAAATCTTGCTTAATGTTCAAATTCTCTAAGCTCTTTAACTGTTCCAAGGAGTATTACAACATCTCCACTATAAACTGTCGTGGTTTCTAAATCAGGTAGTATTTCCCAGTCGCTATTTAATTTTTTATAAGAAATCACTTTCATATTTTGTGCTACATGTTTTAAAGAATTTCCTGCTAATTTTTCATCTATATTGATCTTAATAGCTCGTATAGTATTTGCTGAAAGATCAAAAACTTCATAATCAGCATCTTTAGTTAAAAATTCTTTTACTAGTCTTTTAGCACTTTCTTTTTCAGGATAAATAACCTTTGTTGCACCTAACTTAGAAAGAATTTGACCATGGATATTAGAGGTTGCTTTAGCAATGATATTTTTAACACCTATATCTTTAAGCGCCATAAGAGTAAGGATTGATTTTTCAACATTTTCTCCTATGCTAACAATAACAACTTCAACATCATGAAAGCCTGCTTCTTTTAGGGCTGAAATATTTGTAGAATCTAAAATATAAGCATAGCTTGGAGGATTTTGTATACTTTTTAAAGCTTCCTCATCTTTATCCGCAACGATAACAGTATGACCTCCAGCAATGAGTTCATCTGCTACAACTGAGCCAAATTTTCCAAGTCCTATGATTCCATAATTAAGATTTTTCACGATTTTACCTTTATAAATTAACCTTTCCTTCAGGGAATTTTAAATGAATAGCTTTGTCTTGTTTGAATACCGAGAGTAAAAAAGCAAAAACACCTATCCTACCACTTAGCATCATAATGATGATAATCACCTTGCTAGGATCACTAAACAAAGCGCATAAAGATAAAGTTCCACCATTTCCTACTGAAATTCCTACAGTTGCAAAAGCTGAAGAAGTTTCAAAAAGCAAGGCTATAAAATCAAATTTTGACTCTAGCAAGGAAAGCAAAATAACAGCTATTACTATATAAACAGCTGAACCTACAGCTATAATAAAAGCTTTAGATATAGTTTCTCTTGGAATTTCATGTCCAAAAATTCTAACTCTTCCATCGCGGATACTCCAATAAGCATAGAGCAATAAAACCATTACAGTTGTTACTTTCATACCCCCAGCTGTTCCACCTGGTGCACCACCAATAACCATAAACAATGATCCAAAAAATAAGCTTGCATCATGCAAATGTCCCATATCTAAGGTGTTAAATCCTGCTGTGCGGTAATTAATAGCGATAAAATATGAGCTTAAAATTTTATCGAAAAATGAAAAATGTCCTATAGTTTGAGGATTTGAGTATTCAAAAGCAAAAATAATAAGCGTTGAAGAGAAAATAAGAAAAATACTTGCAACAACAACCATTTTTGTATGTAGGCTTAAATTTTGCAATTTTTTTCTTTGAAAAAAGTATAATTCAACCAAAACAAAATATCCAAGCCCTCCAATAATAATCAAAGAAGTGATAATAAGATTAATTGCTATATCATGTTTATAAGCTATAAGCCCATGTTCAAATATAGTAAATCCAGAATTATTAAAAGCGCTAATAGAATGAAAAATTCCAAACCATAAAGCTTTTTTAAAATTCATTTCAAGGGCAAAACGCATGGTAAGAAGTATAGCACCTATCAATTCTATAGTAAAAATGAACAGCAAAACCTTTTTAAAAAATTTAAATAAACCATCCATTGATGGATAAAATAAAGACTCTTTTAGTAAATTTCTTGCACTAAAACCAACTTTTTTGCGTATGAGTATATAAACGAATAAACCTATACCCATATATCCCAAGCCTCCAATTTGCACCAAAGCTAAGATAATAATTTGCCCTGCTAAGGTAAAATCAACCGCAGTGTTCTTAACTACTAATCCTGTCATACTAACAGCAGATGTGCTTGTAAAAAAGGCATCCAAAAAATCAATAGGAGTTGTATGTGCCCAGCTTGAATGTAGTAATAAAGCCCCAAACAATGCAATAATAATATAACCAGCTAGTAAAATTTTAAAAGTTCGTCTATCTAGTCCAAATTGTTTCAAAAAATTTCCATTTGATAATGATCTAAAGCGGGTATTCTATCTTATTAAAACTTTAAGGGAAATAAAATTTTATTTTTGTATTTAAACTTAAATTAAAGAAAAAAAGATACAATTACATTTTTAATTTATCAAATCATTGTGGTTGGATAGCTCAGTCGGTAGAGCAGCAGACTGAAAATCTGCGTGTCGGCAGTTCGATTCTGCCTCTAACCACCACTTTATCTTTCAGAAAATCACATCACATACTTTTTTATATAAGATTGAAATATTTAAAGAACTAAAAATTATTTTTTAAAGAAAGAGTCTATAGCTTATATGTAGAATGGTGGATTTAGCAGGACTCGAACCTGCGACCAACCGGTTATGAGCCGGTTGCTCTAACCAACTGAGCTATAAATCCGCCTAAGTTGAATTAAAAGATAAAATTATATCTTATTAATGCTTAAAAATATTTTATTTAGCCTTTATATCCGTCCAAAAATATCTAAAAGTGATTAAATGCTGTAAAATTCCAAAAAAAATCATAAAAATAGTAAAAGAACTTCCACCATAACTAAAAAAAGGCAAAGGGATCCCAACTACTGGTGCAAAACCTATAGTCATTGAAATATTTACTGCCGCATAAATAAAAATAAATAATGCAACACAATTAATAGCAACTCTAGCAAAATAATCATCTTTAAGTTTATAATTTAAACTAAGTAGATGAAAAATAAGTAAAATATAAAATATAATTAATGTCAATCCCCCAATAAATCCAAATCTTTCTATCATGTAAGCGAAAATAAAATCACTAGTTGAAATAGGTAAAAATTTAAAATGAGTTTGCGTAGCTTCATCTTGAGATTTTCCGGTTAAACCACCATTTCCAATAGCTATCATTGATTGGGCTACTTGATAACTTGGTTTTTCTGAAATAAAATCATGAATTCTTTGCTTTTGGTAGGGTTTTAAAAGATGTGTATAAATAATAGGAGAGCTAACACTTATAGCTATAACAATACTTAACCAAATTTTATAATGAATTCCCATGATAAAAAGCACTCCAAAACCAACAAGTAGTAAAACCATAGCACTTCCTAAATCAGGTTCTTTTGCAATTAGCAAAAAAGGCAAGATGATGTAAAAGCTAAGTTTGATGAATTGTTTAAGCTTGTATCCATTTTTTGGAGGAGGATTTTGATAAATAAGATAGGCAAGCATTAAAATAAAACTAGGTTTAAAAATTTCAGAAGGTTGTATAGTAAAGTGAGTAAAAGGAATTTCAAGCCATCTTTTAGCACCTAATTTTTCAACCCCAAAAATATCTACGCTTAGCAATAAAAAAATATTAATCCAATAAGCAACAGGAATAATCCAAATAAATTTCCTTATGGGAAAGAAGAAAAAAACCATAAAAGCAAACAATCCCACACAGGCATAAACAAACTGTTTTTCTGCTAAAAAAGGATTAGCTTCAAAGATTAAGAAAAATGAAATAAGAATTATGGGTAAAAATAAAATGGGTTGCATATAGTCAAAATGAGTTAAAATTCTTCTATCTAATCTAAACAAAATTTGCCTTCAGTTGGTAATATAAAGCTATAATTATAAACTAAAATTTTAAATTTATCAAAACTTCTAAGGAAAAAATGCAAACTTTTTTAGTAGATGAAAATTCAAGGCTTGATGTATTTTTGGCTAAAAAATTAAACCAAAGTCGCAATCAAGTTGCTTTACTTATAGAAAAAGATTGTGTACAGGTTAATGATAAAATTCAAGATAAAAATTCATTTAAGCTTAAAAATGGTGATATTATTTCTATTGCAAGTTTAAAGCTTTGCAATGAGATAAAACCTCAGTTTGAAGTGGATTTTGATATTGATGTGTTATACGAAGATGAAGACTTGCTTGTTTTAAATAAACCTTCAAATTTAGTCGTTCATGGAGCAAGTAGCGTTAAAAATGCCACTTTGGTGGATTGGTTAATAGAAAAAAAATATACTTTATCAAATTTAGGAGGAGAGATAAGAGCTGGTCTTGTCCATAGATTAGATAAAGATACAAGCGGAGCTATACTGATAGCGAAAAATAATTTCACCCATCAAAAATTAAGCGAACAGCTTGCAGATAAAAGCATGGGAAGAATTTACCTTGCGTTAATTGATTTGCCACTAAAAGAAGATAAAATTATAGTAGAAAAATTTTTAATGCGTTCGCCTTCTAATGCTATTAAAAAAATAGCCATAGATAAGGAAAATAAATTCAGTAAAAACGCAAAATCAGCTTTTATAAATATAGTAAAAACTGAAAATTTAACTTTGATGGCTGCTAAGCTTTTTACAGGAAGAACT
>OAWR01000144.1_pt1 | contig 21625 bp, 18 predicted proteins | sample 1476931 | NCBI WGS metagenome assembly OAWR01 (sample SAMEA2580242, study PRJEB22360) | human gut metagenome | biome: human gut; feature: human-associated habitat; material: faeces | place: Denmark | collected 2008/2010 | reverse complement strand
GCACCGAGTCGGGGCGGGGTTTTGGCCGCCCCCAGCCGTAGCGGCAGGGGCGGCCAGCGCGATCGGCGCATGGTCGAACACGGCACCGGTGGCGGAGTTCAGGAACGGTTCGGGTGCCCAGACCGCGTCGTCACCGTCCGCGACGGCGGCCAGACCGGCGCGGCGTCCGTAGACGAGCCCCTCGAGCAGCGAGTTGGAGGCAAGACGGTTGGAGCCCATGACACCGGTACGAGCGCATTCGCCGGCCGCATACAGGCCGGGAATGGAGGTCCGGGCGTTCAGATCGGTGCGAATGCCTCCCATGTAGTAGTGCGCGGCGGGCGCCACCGGAATCGGCTCCTTGCTCCAGTCGAAGCCAAGCGAACGCGTATAGGCGTCGATGGTCGGGAATCGGTGGGCCAAGAAGCTGGCCAGGTCGGGGTTCTCGCGGGCCATCGGCGAGACGTCGAGCATCACGGGCTTGCCGCCTTGCGCCTGCATCACGCGGAAGTTCTCGCGGGCCACGACGTCACGCGGCGCGAGTTCGGCGCGCGGATCGATGTCCTTCATATACCTGTGGCCATGCTCATCCAGCAGCACCGCACCTTCGCCGCGCACGGCTTCGGAGACGAGGAAGTGCTCGCCCACGGCCATGGCGGTGGGATGGAACTGGTAGAACTCCAGATCGGCGACCTGGGCACCGGCACGCCATGCGACGGCGAGGCCGTCCGCGGTGGCGACCGGCGGATTGGTGGTGTACGGGTACATACGGCCTGCTCCACCGGCGGCCAAGATCACCCGGTCGGCGGCCAGATCCTTGTCCTGCCCGTCGATCAGCAGGTGGACGCCGGCGATGTGGCCGCCCCGCACGATGAGATCTTTGAGGAAGGCGTTCTCGATGATGTGGATGCGCGGGTTCTTGCGCACCATGGCGGAGACGTCCAGTTCAAACACTTTGCCGGTGGCGTCTCCCCCGGCATGCACCACGCGGGCGCGCGAATGAGCCGCTTCCAGGCCGCGCAGCATGTGTCCATGCGCGTCGCGGTCGAAGTGGACGCCGGCCGCGGCGAACTCGCGGACGCGCTCCGCACCCTCACGGGTGAGGATGTCCACGGCCTTCGGGTCGCACAGGCCGTGGCCCGCGGCCATGGTGTCGGCGGCATGCAGCTTCGGGTCGTCGTCGGAGAAGATGGCTGCAGCGATGCCGCCCTGCGCATGATAGGTGTTTGATTCCACCAGTTCGGCCTTGGTTACCAAGGTCACGTCGTGTCCGGTGCCGGCCACGGCCAGTGCCGCGGACAGTCCGGCGACGCCGGCGCCCACGACGACGATTTCAGTGTTGCTCATTGTGTTGCTTTCCTCTGTTTTTGCGTCATCTGCTCCCTTCAGTCCGCTACGCGGACAGCTCCCCTCATGTACGAGGAGCGCCAGGGACGAATCACGGGTGAACGCGCAGCATGCGCTCCAGTGCCACCTTGGCTTCGCGGGCGGTGTCTTCGTCCACGGTGATGCGATTGACCACGTTGCCGGCTTCGAGGTTCTCCAAAGCCCAAGCCAGGTAGGCCGGGTGGATGCGGTACATCGTGGAGCAGGGGCAGACCACGGGGTCCAAGCAGAACACGGTCTTGTCCGGGTACTGCGCGGCCAGACGGTTCACCAGGTTGATTTCGGTGCCCACAGCAATGGCGGATCCGGCGGGCGCGTTGGCGATCTCCTTGACGATGTACGCGGTGGAGCCAGTACCGTCGGCGGCATCGACCACCTGCATCGAGCACTCGGGGTGCACGATCACCTTGACGCCCGGGTATGCCTTGCGGGCACGTTCGACCTGTTCGACGGTGAAACGCTGGTGCACGGAGCAGAAGCCCTTCCACAGAATCATCTTGGCGCGGGCGTAATCGGCCGGATCGGCGGCGCCGCCCTGTGCCTTGAACGGATTCCACAGCGGCATCTCGCTCAGCGGAATGCCCATCGCGCGGGCGGTATTGCGGCCCAGATGCTGGTCCGGGAAGAACAGCACGCGCTTGCCGCGGGCGAACGCCCATTCCAGCACGGCGTGCGCATTGGAAGAGGTGCATACGATGCCGCCGTTGCGTCCGCAGAACGCCTTCAGCGCGGCGGATGAGTTCATGTAGGTGACCGGAATGATCTGCTGCAAGCCATCGGAGTCCGGCTGGGTGCCGCAGATCTCGCCGAGCTGGTCCCAGCATTCCTGGACCTGGTCGATGTTGGCCATATCGGCCATCGAGCAGCCGGCGGACAGGTTGGGCAGGGTCACGCTCTGTTCGGGCGTGGAGAGGATGTCGGCGGTTTCGGCCATGAAGTGCACGCCGCAGAACACGATGTGGTCGGCGTCCGGGCGTTCGGTGGCGTTCTTGGCCAGCTGGAAGGAGTCGCCCACGAAATCGGCGTGCTTGATGATCTCGTCACGCTGGTAGAAGTGGCCCAGAATCAACAGTTTGGAGCCGAGACGCTGCTTGGCGTCGGAGATGCGCTGCTGCAGTTCCTCGTCGGAGGCCTTGCGGTATTCGTCCGGCAACACCTGCTGGCGCGGCGCGTTGGCGGGCAGACGGTCGAGCATCGAGGCACCGGGACCGTAGCTGGGTGTGGTGGTGTCGAAGTGCCATGGGTCCTGGGTCAGTCCTGCATCGCAGGTGCTTTGCGCGCCCAGCTTGGCGATGATCTCGTCAACGGACGGCGCAGTGAATAGTGCGGTCATAGTGGTTCCTTTCCTATATACGTCTGTGATACCGGCCCGAAGCGGGTCGGCGGGAAAAATCAGATGCGCGCGGATGGGATCAGCGCGTCGAGAGCGTCTTCACGCTCGCCTTGTCTGGACAGTTCCACGATGTCGTCACCATCGGATTCGTGGGGCGTACCGTTCTCGACAGGTCGTTTGGGGATGTAGCGGTAGACGGTGGCCGGTCGTTGGCGGCCTTCGCGCATCTTCTCCCCGGTGTCTTCAAGGTCGCCCGAGGCAAGCATTTTGCGGCGGAAGTTCGCCAAGTCGAGGGGTTCGCCGCCAATCGCCTCATAGACGCCGTGCAGTTGGCGCAGGGTGAACGTGGGGCCGAGCAGTCGGGTGGCCACGTCGGAGTATTCGATTTTGGAGCGCAGGCGGAGCAGCGCGTAGTCGATGATCTGGCGATGGTCGAACGCCAGCTCGGGCAGTTCGTCTTCGGGGAACCATCGTACGTTGTCACCGTCCTCGAAGCCCGCGGCCTCGGTCTGGCCGACGAGCGCCCAGTACACGACGGATACCATGGGCAATCCGCCATGGGACCGGGTCGGGCCTCCAAAGGTGTACAGCTGTTCGAGGTATCGCGGGTGCAGGTCTGTGGTCGATTCGAGGGCCGCGTAGGCAGACTGTTCCAACGACCGGTCGGAGCGCAGGTCACCGCCGGGCAACGCCCAGCAGCCCAGGAACGGCTGACGGACGCGCTTGACCAGGGGCAACCAGAGACGGGAATGGGCCGAGTTCGCGGCGTTGCCGGAATCGGCGGCACTGTTGCCGGTATCGTCTTCCGGGCCGAGTGCCAGAATCACCACTGACACGCCGACCTGTGGCGGTGCGCTGCGGCGCTCGGACACATTGCCGAATCCCATGCCATGCCTCTTTCCATACCGGTTGTTCTCCCTGCATTGAGAGCATAGCACTACTTATAGTCACAATGACCATAAATCACATATCGGATGGTCTAGCGCACGAATATTGGTCAGGCAGCGGGCCCCAATCGCTACGAAATCACGTCCGTATCTTCCGATTTCGACTGTGTCATTTCGGCGACGGACGGGAGGAATGGCGCTAGGGAGGGTAGTTCGTCGAGACTCTTCAGACCCATTTGGTCGAGGAAGAATTCGGAGGTGACCAAGAGGGCCGCGCGGGATTCGGGGTCCACGCCGTCTTCCTTGATAAGGCCGCGTACCGTGAGCGAGCGAATCACTCCATCGGAGTTGACACCGCGGATCGCGGCCACTTGGGCTCGGGTGACGGGTTGGCGATAGGCCACGATGGCAAGCGCCTCCAGTGCGGCCTGACTGAGTCTCGCAGTCTGGCCGTCGGTGACGAATGATGAGACGACCGGCTCGAACGCGGCGCGACTGGCGAACTGCCAGCCACGAGCGGTGCGGCGCAGTTCGAAGCCGCGCGGGCGGATGTCACGGGATTCATCGCCCTCATAGTCATCGTGCAGGGCTCGCAATGCCTCTTCGACTGTGTTGCGATCCAATGCCAAAATACGGGCCAGCTCGGTGGCGGTCTGCGGCTGGTCGGCGACCATCAGAATCGCTTCCAGACAGGCGGGCAGCCCGCCGGGAAAATCGTCTACCGCGAAATCCACGTATTCGGGGTGCGTCTCCTCCACTCCCCTCACCGCGGCCTTTGCGGATTCAGCCGTCGATTCGGCATCCGCCATGTGTTCGGTTGTATTCGTTGCGTCAATCTGTTCAGTCACCAATCGCCGTCCTTACGCAAAATCACCTTCGGAAATGTTCACGTCGCTCATCGTTTCGGCTACGCCGGGTACCCACCTCAGGTGCAGTTCGGCAAACGGACCATCTTGCTGATACTGCAGCACACCTTGTTTGAAGAACACGAGCACGGCCATGAACCGAGCCACCACCTCAATACGAGAAGTGCAGTCCCGGGTCAATTCGCTGAACGATATCGACTGGTCGCCCTTGGATTCCAATGCCGCGATCAGCCGGTCGCGCACCACCAGCGATTGGGCCCGCAGATCGACCAACGGCACGTGCAGCTGATGGATCGACACTTCGGAGGCGGGCGCGTTGGCGATGACCTGGGCGGTCAGTCGGGCGAGTTCGAGCGGAGTCAGCGTCCATACCAGCTCAGGCAGCATGGCGGCAACGCCCTCGTCCATGGCCGCCGGGTGCGGGAATCGGCCGGAGTTGGCGGCGATACGCGCCCGGAAGTCACCTGCGGCCTGCTTGTAGGCGCGGTATTGGAGGAGTCGGGCGAACAGCAAATCGCGTTCGCGCAGCACTTCGAGGCTCTGCTCGTCGTGCTGGCTGTCTTCGCCGCCGGGCAGAATCGCCACGCTTTTGGCCTCGACCAGAATAGAGGCGATATCGAGAAAGGCGCTGGCCTCATCCATGTTTTTTGTGAAATCGAGCCCGCGCACGTATGTCAGGAATTCCTCGGTGATCGAGGAGAGGGAAACTTCGGTCAGCTCGAGTCTGTTGTTGGCGATCATGCCGAGCAAGGCATCAAACGGACCGGAATAGACTTCGAGGTTGACCCGGAAGCCGGAAGTGGCGGATTCCTCCGTGCTGATTTCGGCTTCCGCGGAGCTCCCCTCAGCCTCGCTACGCGAGCCAGCTTCCCTCAGAGAGGGGAGCCGAGAAAGGGAAGTCTCATTCATCGTTTATCGAAACAATCGTTACGCCACGATGCCGCGAGCAATGAGCTCACGTGCCACCTCACGGTATTCCTTTGATGTCTTGTGCTCAGGGGCATAGACCACCACGGGCGCGGCGGCAACCGTGGAATCGGGCAGTTTGATGGAGCGGGAGATGAACGTGTGGAACACCTTTTCGCTGAACGCCTCGTAAACGCGCTGGCAGACCTCTTCGCAGTGCAGTGTCTTGGTGTACATGGTGATGAGCACGCCATCCACTTCCAATGCGGGATTGATGCGGGACTGCACTTTTTCGATGGACTGCATAAGCAGGGCCACACCGCGCAAGGCGAAGAATTCGGCGGCCACGGGAATGATCACGCCATCAGCTGCGGCAAGCGCGTTCACGGTGAGCAGGCCGAGCGATGGCTGGCAGTCGACGATGATGAGATCGTATTCCGACTTGAGCTTGCGCAGCACGCTGTTCAGGATCTGCTCTCGGCCCACTTCGGTGACCAGCTGGACCTCGGCGGCGGACAAATCGATGTTCGCCGGAATCACATCGATGTTCTCGAATGCGGTGTGCTGCACCACATCATGTGGGTCCACGGAAATATCGAACAGCGCGGTGTAAATCGTGTTCTCCACGGTATTCGCGTTGACGCCCAGTCCCACAGTGGCGGCACCCTGCGGATCGAAATCGACGATAAGCACGCGGCGGCCATACTGGGCCAACGCACCGGCAATATTGATGGAGCTGGTGGTCTTACCTACGCCACCCTTCTGGTTGCACATGGCAATGACACGCGCCGGACCGTGCTGTTGCAGCGGTTCGGGTGCGGGGAAGGTTTCGTATTCACGTCCAAGCAAATCGGTAGGCATACTGTCTACCTTATCAACATCCGGGTTCGCTGGGGGTGCAACGACATACGTTCCTGTCATAGGCAGCGTTCCTTGACGGAATGCGCTGTCTTTATCGCGGGTATCTCGCCAGTCGTCCATCGTTGCCCTCGCCCCCTTTGTCGGGAATACCTGCTCGCCCATCCTAATGTACTCGCCGGGCTCGCCTCGGAACACCGTTTTGCCGCTGGTATTCCAGTGTTCCGAGGTTTATGGATCTCGTCTCGTACTATGTCGATGCGCTTACTCGGTGCGCAGTGCGGTGGCCGGGTCTTGCTTGGCTGCCTTACGCGAGGGAATCAGGCCGCCGATCAGCGTGAGCACCACGCTTAGGATCACCAGCACCACGCCACCGGTCACCGGCAGGGCGGCATTGACGTCCGCATTGCCGATGAAGTGGTGTAGCACGGCGTTGATCGGAATATTGAGCAGCACGGTCAAGCCCACGCCCAACAGGCCGGAGCATAGGCCGATGATGCCGGTCTCCGCATTGAACACCTGGGATACGTTGTGCTTCGAGGCACCCATTGCGCGTAGGATGCCGATTTCCTTGGTGCGCTCCAGCACCGAAATGTAGGTGATGATGCCGATCATGATCGAGGAGACGATCAGCGAGACGGACACGAACGCGATAAGCACGTAGGAAATCACGTTGACGATGGTGGTCACCGAACTCATCATGAGCCCAACGTAATCCGTGTAGGTGATCTTGTCTTTCTTCGAGACGGTGTTGTTGTAGTCGGTGATCGCGTCGGCGATGTGGTCCTTGTCTTCGAAGCTGTCGGCGTAGATGTTGATCGAGCTGGGCGCGTCACGACTCACCACACCGAATGCGGCGAGGTTGTCGTCGTAGGTGCCGGTCGACACGTACTGGTCGTAGATCGCGACAAGCACGTCGTTCGAAGCCGTGGCGATATACGCGTCGAAACTGTCGGCGAGCTGCTGTTCGCTCATCGCGGCCATGGCGGCGGCCTGATCGCCGGCACCCGCCGCGCCAGCGACACCTGCAGCACCAGCACCAGCGGCGTCCGATGCGCCCGTGCCGGACTGCTGCCCGGCGCTCATCATCGACTTGGCCATGTTCGCCTTCTGCGTCACGCCCAGCGAAGCCACGTAGGTGCGCGCGTCGGCCACCTTGGTGGCATCGTCCGAGGGCGAGAACGTCATGCCGTTGAGCACGTTCGTGTTCGGGTTGGCCTTCTGATCGGTAACGATGGCGCTGGAGGCCGCACGGTCGATCAAATCATTGGTCAGAGCGCGCGCGTACCCCACACCAGCGGCCAACGGCGTGGCCGAAGCATCCTTCTTCGCCTTGACGACGCCCACCACCTTGAGTTTGGTGGCCGTTTCGAGGCGCTGTTCGATTTCGTCCTTGTCGTTGCCGATGAAACGGTAGTGGCCGTCATCGCCCTTGACGTACTGGTCGGATGCCGGAATCATGTACAGCGTCTGATCGAGGGCCTTAGCATAGTCGATCTTGTCTTGTGGAGTGCTGACCTTGTCGCCGGCGTTGAGCTTGGACATCATCTCGTGGTAATCGGAGGCGGGCAGCAGGCCGAGCTCGTACAGCGTGGTCAGCGGCACGCTGTTGTTGTCGTCAAGCACCAGCACCACTTCATCCTTGGACTTCGGCCATGAACCGTTGACCACCTGATAGTTGTCGGTGATAACCTTGCCTACGAGCTTGCTGTCGTCCGCTCCCGGCATGATCTCGTTGAACGAGTCGGGCGCGGCGTTCTCATCGGTTTTGCCGGTCAGCATCGACATCTGCTGCGAGGTGATCGACGAGGTGCCGGACATGCCGGACGAGCTTGTGGACGCCATCTGCGAGGCCATCGAGGCAGAGTCGCTGGATCCGATCGTCACGCCGTCCGCATTGACCAGCGTGCCGTCGGAGTCGTGGTCGAACACGGAGAATTTCACGTCATATGTGTACTGGATGCCGGTGGAACCCACATACTGGTGAATCTCGCTCTTGGAATTATCCAGGTATTTCTTGAAGCGGGTCAGGTTGTTTTCGGTAATCGAACTGGTCAGGCTGGACGCCTGCTTGACGCTGCGGTCGTCCGGGTAGATGCCGTCGGTTTTGTGCGTCTTGCCGCCGTATCCGTCATCGCCGCCCATCTGTCCGCCCATCATGCTGCTCAGGTCGAAGGTCTGGGAGTCGACGGTGATCGGGTAGGCGGTCATCGTGTCACGCTGGATGTCACTGATGTATGTGTTCACGCCAGTCGACACCGATAGAATCAGCGCGATGCCGATGATGCCGATCGAGCCGGCGAACGAGGTCAGCAGGGTGCGCGCCTTCTTGGTTTTCAGATTGTTGAAGCTCAACGCCAGCGACGTGGCGAACGACATCGACGCGCGGCCCATCGTCTTGTACACGGCCGGCTGTTCGGCCGTCTCGTCCACGACGAACGGGTCGGAGTCGGAGCGGATCACGCCGTCGCGCAGGTTGACGATGCGCGTGGCATATTGTTCCGCAAGTTCGGGGTTGTGGGTGACCATGACCACGAGGCGGTCCTTGGCCACGTCCTTGAGCAGGTTCATGATCTGCACGGACGTGTCCGAATCGAGCGCGCCGGTCGGCTCGTCGGCCAGGACGATGTCCGGGTCGTTGACCAGTGCGCGGGCGATCGCCACGCGCTGCATCTGGCCGCCGGACAGCTGGTTTGGCTTCTTGTTGATGTGTTCGCCGAGTCCGACCTTCTCCAGCGCCTTGCGCGCACGTTCGCGACGGTCGGCCTTGCCGATGCCGGAAATCGTCAGCGCGAGTTCGACATTCGACAGAATCGTCTGGTGAGGGATCAGATTGTAGCTCTGGAACACGAAGCCGATGGTGTGGTTGCGGTACGAATCCCAATCGCGATCCTTGTATTGGCGCGTCGAGATGCCGTTGATCACCAAATCGCCGTCGTCATACCGGTCGAGGCCGCCGATGATGTTGAGCAAGGTGGTCTTGCCGGAACCCGAGGGACCCAGAATCGCGACGAATTCGCTGTCGCGTAGGTTCAGGCTGACTTTGTCAAGCGCCTGCTGAACGAAATCACCGGTTTTATAGCGCTTCGAGATCGATTTGATCTGCAGCATGAATACCTCTTCCTGGCTGACGGTTCGCTGTTATGTACTGTATTGTCACGCCTTGAATTTCCGGCCGACTTTGGTGCTCCCCCGCCGCGATTCCGCTATGGGCGGACGCGTCGCAAAATGGTGTGTCTCACCGCGCTCTGGGATGTGAGGTCAGATACGTTTCGATCAGGGTTTCAGGGCTTACGTGCGTGTAGATCTGCGTGGTGGTCACGCTGGCGTGCCCGAGCAGTTCCTGCACGGTGCGCACGTCCGCGCCGCCTTGGATCAGGTGCGTGGCAAAGGAATGGCGCAAGGTGTGCGGATGGAGTGGTTTGGTGATGCCGGCCCGCTCCCCGGTTGCTTTGACGATTTCCCATACCGATTGCCGCGAGATGCGCTTGCCGCGTTTGTTGAGAAACAGTGCGCGCCTCTCGGGAATCTTGGCGCTGGAGCGCTGTTCCAACTCGCCACGCCCCGCATTGAGGTATGCGGTGATGGCCCGGCATGCGTAACTGCCCAATGGCACAAGCCGCTGCTTGGAGCCCTTGCCCATGAGTCGCGCGATGTGCTCGTCCAGGTCGATGTCGTCCAGATTCGCACCGGTGGCTTCCGAGACGCGGCAGCCGGTGGCGTACATGAATTCGAGCAGGGCCTTGTCCCGTAATACCACCGGATCGGTTGAGCCGCCGACTGCCGCCGCGTCGAGCAGACGGGTTACCTCGTCCACGGTGAGTACGTCGGGCAGGGTGCTGGCGCCTTTGGGCGCCTTGACTGCGGCCGAAACATCCGCCGTCACCGCGTGCTGACCGAGCGCGAAACGGTGGAATTCGTGGATCGAGGCCAGTCTTCGGGCTTTGGAGCGGGCGGACTCCCCCGCCTGGTCAAGGGCGGCGATGTAGTCTTCGACGTCTTGTTTGGTTATGGCGTCCGGTTCGTGGATGCCGCGGGTTTCGAGCCAATCAATGTATTTGGCGATGTCGGATTCGTAGGCGGTGACGGTGGCCGTGGCGAGCCCTCGCTCCACGCCGATGTGGACGAGGAACTGCTCGGTGAGTCTGGTGAATCCGTTGGTCATAGTGCCCATGGTACAAAGAAACCCCGCTCGGAAGCGGGGTTTCTAGTGTGAAGTCACGACTTCAAGCAATCAGGCCTCAACCGGAGCGTTGACGTCCTCAGGCAGGGCGGCCTTGGCGGCGTCCACGATGGTCTTGAAGGTGTCCGGGTCGGAGACGGCGATCTCAGCCAGAGCGCGACGATCCAGCTCGATGCCGGCGAGACGCAGGCCCTGGATGAAGCGGTTGTAGGTGATGCCCTCAGCGCGGACGGCAGCATTGATGCGCTGGATCCACAGCTTGCGGAAGTCGCCCTTGCGAGCCTTGCGGTCACGGAAGTTGTAGTTAAAGGAGTGCAGCAGCTGTTCCTTGGCCTTGCGGTACAGGCGGGAGCGCTGGCCACGGTAGCCGGAAGCCCTCTCGAGAACAACGCGACGCTTCTTGTGGGCGTTCACTGCGCGCTTGACACGTGCCATAATCTATTCCTCAGCTTTCTAAAGTCTTGTTATTTCCGGGTAAGCCCTATGCTCACTTCTGCAGAAGCTGGTGCAGCTTCTTGGCCTGGCCGCCGCGCAGCACATCGTCGGCGGACAGTTCACGGCGCTTGCGAGCGGACTTGTGCTCGAGGTTGTGGCGCATGGCGGAACCGACATGCTTCACCTTGCCGGTGCCGGTGATCTTGGCGCGCTTGGAAGCGGCGGAATTAGTTTTCATCTTCGGCATTGCTGCCCTCCTTGCTGGTTTGCTTCTTGTCGGAAGTCTTCTGAGAAATCACGGACTGCGCGTCGGCCGCGGCCTGAGCCTGAGACTCCTGCTTGGCCGCGAGACGAGCCGCCTGGCGAGCCTGACGCTCGGCGCGGGACTCGGCGCCACGACGACGCTGCTCGGACTGGGTGTGCACCTTCTTGCCCTTCGGCGCAAGGGTCATGATGATGTTGCGGCCCTCCTGCTTCGGCTTGGACTCGACGGTGCCGTATTCCTCGACATCGTCGGCCAGACGCTGCAGCAGTTCCACGCCACCAATCGGGCGGGAGATCTCACGACCGCGCAACATGATGGTGACCTTGACCTTGTCGCCTCCGTTAAGGAAGCGGGTCACATGGCCCTTCTTCACGTCGAAATCGTGGTCGTCAATCTTCAGGCGGAAACGAATCTCCTTGATTTCCGCGGTGCTCTGGTTGCGGCGAGCTTCACGAGCCTTGATCTTCTCGTTGTACTTGAACTTGCCGTAATCAATGAGCTTGGCGACCGGAGGCTTCGCGTTCGGGGCCACCTCGACGAGATCGAGGTTTGCCTCCTTGGCCAGGTTCAGCGCGACGGAAGTCGCGATGACGCCCACCTGCTCGCCCTTCGGGCCGATCAGGCGTACCTGCGGGACGCGAATCTCGTCGTTAATACGTGGTTCGTCGCTGATGATGACTCCAATCCTCTACTTCAATTCCGTGGCGAGGGCCTTTGCTGGAGTCCTGTTCAATGCTTTGGGTTCATGGCAAGCCAAAGCCCGCGCCAATATGCGCTCAGCTTCTGCAGACGCATATCAGTTCTTTGCGTCATTCCTGATTACGCGTTGTATATCGCAATCGCTAGGCTGTTTGCCTTGAACCCGAGGCCTTGAAAGGCTTCCAGGTGGGGTTGCCCCGCTTTCTTGATTTCTCAAGCCAAATAGAAAGTCTACCATACGCCCGGACATTCGCGGTCCGTGTGTCGAACCTACTGCACGGCGCGCAGCAGACCGCCGAAGCCTTCGTCTTTGAGAATCTGCCGATATGGGCCGGCCTCATCGGCGATGATTTGATCGATGGCATGCATGCCGAGTACTTCGACCGGCGCCTTGTCGTCGGTGAGAATAGTCGACGCTGAGTCCGGTTCGTTCACCTTCCGGAATCGAGAGGCGACCTCTTCCATATACCATTCGAGATCTTCGCTGCCGGTGCGCTCGTAGGTGGTCTCACGCAGGTTGAGCGCCTTGGAGGCCTGCTGCATGGAGTTCTCTTCGGAGCCGGAACCCGGCTTCTTGGCGAACAGTTCACGGTTCGTGGTGTTCGGCACGTCGGCCGTCAGTGTGTTCCCATTGCCGAACACGCTGGCGATGGTATCGCTCAACGCCTCGTTGATCGAACCTTGGCCGTCCGAGATCATGTTCATGTTCACCACCATCACGCCGCCGGGGTTCAGGTGCTCTCTGACCATGGTGAAGAACTCGGTGGAGCTCATCTGGAAGGGAATGGTGATGTCCTGATACGCATCGACCATGATCACGTCGTACTTGTCATGCGAGGCGGCGAGCCAGGCTCGGCCGTCATACGTGGTCACGGGGATGTCGGCGGGCTCATCGAAGTATTCGCCGGCCAGATCGGTGATCTTCTGGTCAATCTCCACGCCGGTGATGTTCATTTTCGGATAATACTGCTTCAGCTGGCGGGCGTAGGTGCCGGTGCCCATGCCGAGGATCAGCGCGGAATTGGCATTGTCGGCGAGCGCCGGCGCAGCCAGGGCCGTGTCGTAGTACATACCTGTCAGTCCTTTGTCTTTCATCGTGACGGACTGCACGCCGAACAGCACGTTGGTGGACAGGATCGTGCGGTCGGAGAGGTTCTTGACCTGCAGGTAGTTGTAGATGGACTCGCCCTCATAGGCCAGGTTGGTTTCCCAGAACGCGAAGCCGGTCAGGGGCGAGACGCAGGACGTGGCCACGAAGATCACGGCGCTGACCACGCAGGCGATGCGCTTGGCCTTGATCGAGATGAAGTAGATCAGCGGACATGCCGGAGAAGAATTCGGTGATGTAGAGGAATATCTTTGATTTGAGAATCGGCCGTTCGCTTGCCTCGGTGATCTGTGCCATCGCTCCGCTCCCCTGCCTGTGCGCCTATCGACTACTGTTCTGATGCGTAGCCTATCAGCATTTTCCCGGCCGATGGGTGGATACCGGCTACAGTAGGCATCATGACTCAGGTATGCGTGATTTTTGGTGCGGGCGAATACTGTGCGGGCACGCCCGTGGTGCCGGCCGGCGCGTATGTGATTGCGGCCGATGGCGGGCTCGACCATACGCGCCAGTTGGGTATCGTGCCCGATGTGGTGGTGGGCGACTTCGATTCGCTGGAGGGCCGGCCGCCCCGCACCGATGTGCGCACCATCGCGCTGCCCGCGCTGAAGGACGATCCGGACATGCTCTCCGCGCTGAAGGTCGGTTGGTCGGCGGGTTGCCGCGAATTCCATGTCTATGGCGGTTTGGGCGGCCGCATTGACCATACGATTTCCGGCATTCAACTGATGGCATTATTGGCCCGGCATGGGGCAAGCGGGTATCTGTATGGTGATGGGCTCATCGTCACGGCCATCACCGATGGTAGGCTTTCGTTCCCCGCGCATCCGGTGCCCGAGGACGGCCGCATGGTGTCTGCGTTCTCCCACTCCGATGTTTCGCTTGGCGTGAACGAGCCGGGGCTGAAATATGAGCTTAAAGACGGCACGCTGACCAATACGGTGGTGCAGGGGGTAAGCAACGAGTTCCGCGACGGCGTGGACGCGGCCATCAGCGTGGAGCACGGCACACTGATCGTCACCTTCCCCATCGAGGTGGCGTTGCCTCAGGTGAGTCGATTCCACGAATTTGGCGGCGATATCGGCGAGCTGGACACCGCAGTGTCCAAGCTGCTGGTTCGCTGACTTGCATGCCGCGCGCTTGCTCATGATGATTCGAGACATTCCTCCAAAGGAGAGGAAAAATCACATGTCGGTTGCGGGCAATCCGAATTGTGAGCGCTCACAGAAAATACGGCATTTTTGCCCAAAACGCACGCTGAAACGTTGCCATGTGTACAGAGTCGGCATTACAGTAGCAACTGTTGGTAAACAATGGCCCGGTGTGCCAAAGCGCGCCAAGGCCACCCTACAAGGGAGAATTACATGACAGTTAAGATTGGTATCAACGGCTTCGGTCGCATTGGTCGTCTCGCCTTCCGTCGCATCTTCGAGCTGCAGGCTCGCGGCGGCCAGGCTGGTGACATTGAAGTTGCCGCCATCAACGATCTGACCACCCCGGCTACCCTGGCTTACCTGCTGAAGTACGACAGCACCCACGGCACCTTCCGTCATGACGATGGCACTCCGGTTGACGTCAAGGCCACCGAAGACTCCATCATCGTCGACGGCAAGGAATACAAGGTCTACGCCGAGAAGGACGCCAACAACATTCCGTGGGTCAAGAACGACGGTGTTGAGTACGTGCTCGAGTGCACCGGCTTCTACACCTCCGCCGAGAAGTCCCAGGCTCACATCAACGCTGGCGCCAAGAAGGTCCTGATCTCCGCCCCGGCCAAGGATGACACCACCCCGACCGTTGTGTTCGGCGTGAACCACGACATCCTCAAGGCTTCCGACGTGATCGTCTCCGCCGGTTCCTGCACCACCAACTCCATGGCCGCCATGGTCAAGCTGCTGGACGAGAAGTTCGGCATCAAGGCCGGCTTCATGACCACCATCCACGCCTACACCGGCACCCAGATGCTGCTCGATGGCCCGCGTGGCACCAAGACCGGCCGCAACCTGCGCGCCGCCGCCATCAACACCATCGCCCACTCCACCGGCGCTGCCAAGGCCATCGGCAAGGTCGTTCCGTCCGTGAACGGCAAGCTGCAGGGCCACGCCCAGCGCGTCCAGGTTCCGGACGGCTCCGTCACCGAGCTGACCACCGTTCTGAACACCGAGACCACCGCCGACGAGATCAACGCCGCCTTCAAGGCTGCCTTCTCCGACACCGATTACTACGGCTACAACGATGAGGGCATCGTCTCCTCCGACATCCTCGGCGACACCCACGGTGGCGTGTTCGACCCGACCCAGACCGACGTCAACACCATTGATGGCGTGACCCTGGCTCGCACCGTGTCCTTCTACGACAACGAGTACGGCTTCACCTCCAACATGATCCGTACCCTGCTGTACTTCGCTGAGATCTCCGAGTGAACCATTGCGGTCTAGGCCGCTACGGTTCGTTTGAGAACTAAGCTGTGAGACCCCCGCCTTGTGCGGGGGTTTCTTCGTAGTAGAACGGTAATCATGGCAAAGAAAAGCAAGCATGATAAGGGCGCGGGTTCCACTCCGGCGACAGTCCAACTGGAGAAGGCGGGCGTGGAATTCCACGTATACGAATACGAGCACTCCAACGACCATATGGATGACGGCTACGGCGTGGAGGCGGCCACCAAGCTCGGCTTCGACGAGCATCAGGTGTTCAAGACGTTGATGGCGGACACCGGTGCCGAACGCGTGGTGGGCGTGGTACCGGTGAGCGGTCATATGGATTTGAAAGCCTTGGCTGCAGCCGTAGGTGCCAAGAAGGCCTCTATGGCCGATCCCAAGGTGGCGATGCGTGAATCCGGTTATGTGGTTGGCGGCATCTCGCCGTTAGGCCAGAAGACACGTCATAAGACTGTGTTGGATGAAAGCGCCCTGCAATTCGACCAAATTCTGGTCTCCGGCGGCAAGCGAGGCCTGTCTGTGGGCGTGAATCCACAGGACCTGCTCAAGGTCTTGAACGCCGTTGCCGCACCAATCGGCACGTGGTGACCGTTCTTGGCTCCCCTCACGGAGGGGAGCCAAGAATGACTACTTCTTCCTGCGCAACTCCGCCGGCAGCACAAAGTGCATGTTTTCTTTGATGGTTTCGACGGACTTCATACCGGTGAAACCCAAGTTTTGCAGAGCGTCAATCACACCGGACACCAGTTCGTCCGGTACGGAGGCACCCGAGGAGATACCTACGGATTCCAGACCCTCGAACCATGCCGGGTCAAGCTCGCTGGCATCATCCACGCGATACGCTTTGCCGCGCTCCCCCAAGCCCTCCTGCGCCACCTCCATCAGTCGCACGGAATTCGAGGAGTTGGCCGATCCGACAATCACCACGCAATCGGACTGCTGGGCCACCAGTTTGACCGCAGCCTGACGATTCGACGTGGCATAGCAGATATCCGAACTCGGCGGCTCTTGAATCCAAGGGAATTTGGCCTTCAGCGCGGCAATGGTATCGGCGGTCTCGTCCACGCTCAACGTGGTCTGCGAGAGCAGCACCAGCTTGGTGTCGGGCGCAAAATCCAGCGAATCGACATCCGATTCATGCTCGATCAAGTGCACGTGTTCGGGGCTCTCCCCCACTACACCGACCGCTTCATCGTGACCTTTATGCCCGATATAGACGATTTCATACCCCTCGCGCACGAAACGCAGCACCTCACGGTGCACCTTACCCACCAGAGGGCAGGTGGCATCCACCACATGCATGCCACGACGTTCGGCTTCCGCCTTCACTACCGGAGATACGCCATGGGCGGAAAACACCACCGGAATACCCGCTTGGGCAGCAGCATCCGGAATCTCCGCCAATTCCTGGACGAACACCGCGCCTTGCCCGGCCAAGTCCTCGACCACATGCTTGTTGTGCACGATCTGCCGGCGCACATATACCGGGGGCAGCCCATCCTCGCGCGTCCGCTTTCCGGAAGCCTCCGCGGCTTTGAGAATGGTCTGTACGGTAAGAATCGCACGGTCCACACCCGCGCAGAAGCCTCGCGGATCAGCGAGCACAACGCTTTTGGTCATCGGAACCTCCTGAACGTCAATAGTGTTTTCCAGTGTAAGGCAGGGATTACAGGAATCTGCCGTCACAACTTTTCCGCGTCTCCCACAAATCACCGGTTTCCAAGGAATCCACGTGCTTCTCGCATGATGGTGTGAGACTCGTCACTCCACGTATTGCTACCGTGTTTATACGAATTGTTTATTATATGCCGCATATCGCCAATCCCCGCCTCGATAGAGGAGACGCGCTAGACTGGGGCCAGCGATAGCAGGAGCTACCGGCCCACCAACCTCACTACGGGAGTGATTCCATGACGAGTAAAACACCACGCACCGGAAATCAGTATTCGATTCACTATGGCGATTATTCCGCCGTCATCTGCGAACTCGGCGCCAAGATTCGCCGATTCGATTATCAAGGCAAGGAAATTTTCTGCCCGTTCGGCGTCAACGACCTGACCCCCACCTGTAACGGTTATGTGCTGGCCCCGTGGCCAAACCGCATCGAAAACGGCGAATACGATTTCAATGGCAAGCATTACTGCGCGCCGGTTAACGAATATCATCCCGCACCGCGCAACAATGCGAACCACGGATACGCCTACCACTACATGTGGAAGCTTGAATCGTTGACCGATAGCGCCGTGACGCTTTCGCTGCGCTTCCCCAACTTGGACGGATACCCGTTCGATGTGACCGTGACCGTCACCTACGAACTCGGCGACAACGGCATGACCGCGACCGTCAATGCCCGCAATGATGGCGACGAACCGGCACCGTGGGCTCTCGGCCTGCATCCGTGGCTGGCCAACGGCAAGCAGGGCGCAACTGCCGCCGAACGCGATGCCGACTCCGCCGCCTGCCACCTGCAGATTAAGGCCGCCAGTCATGTGACGGTGAACGAGGCGCTGATTCCCACCGGCACCGAACCGGTTACCGGTATCTACGACCTGAACGATGGCCCGACGCTCGAAGGCCGCGCCTTTGATGATGCCTGGGTTGACGTGGAGCGTGCCGCCGATGGTACGACCACCACCACATTCACCCGCCCGGACGGTATCGAAGTGAAAATCATTGGCGATGAGACGATTAATGCTTGGCAGTGCTACACCGCCACTGGCGCACCGTTCGCCGAGCATCCGTATGGCATCGCCGTCGAGCCGATGACCGCCCCGGCCAATGCCTTCCGCACTGGTGACCACTTGGTGACGCTCGCCCCCAACGGCGACTACACCACTGTGGTCCGCTACGAAGTAGTCCAGAAGTAGTTCTGTTACGCTGGCTCCCCTCCAGAGGGGAGCCAATTTTTTATCCTTATGTGCCGCCGCGTCTTGGGACTTATGCGATACGATTGTGAGCGATAACAATTTGTTCCACAAAGGAGTGTGCACTATGGCTTTGAAGCCTCGCACTGGTAACCAATATGTCATCTCGTCCGGCGAATGGAGTGCCGTCGTCACCGAACTGGGTGCCAGCCTGCGCGAGCTGAAGTGGCGCGGCGAAGACCTCATCGTCCCCTTCGACCCGAACAAGGTCATTCCCTGCTGCAACGGCTGGGTGCTGGCACCGTACCCGAACCGAGTGACCAATGGTCAGTATTCTTTCGATGGCGAAGACTACCAGATGCCGATCGACGAGTTCGACCGCCAATCCTCCCTGCACGGCTATGCCTACCGCTACATGTGGGAGCTCGTTGATTTGCAGGAATCACACGTGACGCTCTCCTGGCGCTCCCCCGACATCGCCGGCTACCCGTTTGATATCACCATCACCGCCACTTATGCACTTGACGAGAACGGTCTCACGGAAACCTTCACCGTGCACAACAACGACAGCGTGAAGGCACCGTGGGCATTTGGCATCCACCCGTGGCTGGCCAACGGCAAGCACGCCACCGGTCAGGCCATTACCGCCGACAACGAGCCCTGCCGTCTTGAGCTGCACTGCGACACCCACGTGACCGTAGACGAACACTTGCTGCCCACCGGTGAAGAGCCGGTTTCCGGCATCTTCGACCTGCGCGATAACCCCACGCTGGAGGGACGTGGCTTCGACGATGCCTGGACCGATATCACCAACCGCGGTGAAGACGGCAGCACTTCCGCCGTGTTCACCCGCCCCGACGGCATCAAGGTCACGCTGACTGGCGACAAGACCATCAACTCCTGGCAGGTGTGCACCGGCAACGAAATCGGCGAGAAGGCTCGTCAGGCCGGCGTGGCCGTCGAACCGATGACCGCCTACGCCGACGCCTTCCGCACCGGCAAGGATCTGGTTGTGCTCGAGCCGGGCGATGACTACACCACCGTGGTCACCTTCCACGCCGAACAAATCTGAAAAACCGAATAGCCAAGCCTGACGCTCATCGCCACATGGACACCCGTGTTGCATCACGTCGTGCTCATGTGGCATAATTCCGAAGGCTTATTTTTTTACTGCAGCAAAGGAGTCCATCATGGGCATGCGCGGACGTAAGCGCAAGAATCGTCGTAAGAAGGCCGCCAACCACGGCAAGCGTCCTAACGCCTGATTCTTCGCGTTTCTTATGGAACGCTCAAGGTCCGTCTGATGATACATCAGACGGACCTTGTTGTATATGTCGTTACTTATCTTCGCCGCAGCAGTGATCAAGCGTGGCCTTGAGCCGGGCTATCAGACATTCGGGTGCCACATCCGGGCGCAAGTAGGCACGCAACGCGGCAATCAACGCCTGTTCACGCTCGTCGCAGCAGGTACGGGGGTCAAAACAGTCGCCCTCCGTAACGATATGCACGTCCGCCTGGACCGACGCAGAGGCCGAGCCGGTATCCACTGAACGATGATGCACCGCCGTGATATGCACTTCGGTCTGGCTGACCATGCCATCGGCCCCCGTACGGGTTATGGAGATATGGCGAGTACGCTCTACCGGCTGATCGTTCATCAGATCTCCTTTCCCGAAAGCTTGCTTGACTGTTGTGGCGTGCGGGCGCCAGTCGCATGACTATGTCTCACTGCGGCTTGCGTGTCGCCATTGCTACCAACAGTTTGTTCACTACTTCCATTATGGCCGGAATCGGCGATTCGACCAACGTTTTCGCCCAACTTCGCGGATGGTGAACCAGCCGACGAACCAGTCACGTACCCGCGCTCTTTCGCATACGAGGCGAGCTCACGCTTGAGTTGCGTGCGGGCGCGATTCAGGCGGCTCATCACCGTGCCGATTTTCACGCCCTGCTCATCGGCCACCTGCTGGTAGGACTTGCCGTCGATGGCGGCGTCGATGAACACCTGCCGGCGTTCCGGCGAGAGTTTGGCGAGCGCGGCCATGATTTCCTCGGGCGCGAAGGCGTCCAAATATTCCTCTTCAGCGGACTTGAGCCCGTCCGACGTATGTTCGGCGGCATCGTAAATGTCCCAGTCGTCGTATTCACCGGTGGAGTCGTTGGCACGCTGCGGGCGCCGCTTGGCCTTGGCATACTGGTTGAAGTAGGCATTGCGCTCGATGGTGGTCATCCACGCCTCGAAGTTGGAGCCCGGCTGGAATGAGTCGAAGGCCTTGAACCCGCGTTCGAAGGTGTCCTGGACCAGATCCTGCGCGTCATCGGGATCGTTGGTCAGCCTCATCGCCTGCCGGTACAGTGCATTGACGGCGGGCATGGCGAGCTGTTCAAATCTGGCGCGCTTGGCTGCCATGGACTCGCCCGATCCGGCTGACTGCCCGGATTGCATAGTTGCTTCGCTTGTCGTCACGTTTCACCATTCTAATCAAATCATGTGCCCATATCGTGGTCGATGACGTGTGAGCCACAACACGCTGCACCCCACCTGTAGAATGGCGTATCGGCTAGATAATAGGGAGTAACAATTATGGCTTTGACTTTGGCTTCGGCCGCTGACCTGCTCAAGGAACACCATCTGCTGCGTGAAATCATCCAAGGGGATGTCTGGACCGACGACCCGGCCCGTATCGCTTCGGCGGATGAGCCGTTCGCCGGCATCACCTACGACACCCGCAAGGTCACGCCGGGCACCCTGCTGTGCTGCAAGGGCCAGTTCAAGGCCGAATATCTGAACGGCATCGACGAAGCCGGCCTGGCCGCATACGTGGCCGAAACCGAGTACTCAGCCGCAACCGCCACCCCCGGCCTGATCGTCAACGACGCACGTAAGGCGATGAGCCTGCTGTCCGCCGCGTTCTACGGATATCCGCAGAACGAGCTCACGGTCATCGGCGTCACCGGCACCAAGGGCAAGACGACCACCTCGTACTTCACGCAGGCGCTTATCAACGCCGTCTCCGGCGGCAAGGCCGCATTGTTCTCCTCGGTCGATAATTGCCTTGACGGCCACACCTACGTCGAATCCGATCTGACCACACCCGAATCGATGGACGCCTTCCGCATGATGCGCGAGGCGGCCGATAACGGTATGAAGTATCTGGTGATGGAGGTCTCCTCCCAGGCGTACAAGGTGGACCGCGTCTATGGCCTGACTTTCGATGTGGCCGCGTTCCTCAACATCTCCCCCGACCACATCAGCCCGATCGAACACCCCACGTTCGAGGATTACCTGTATTGCAAGCGCCAGATCATCGTCAACGCGAAGTCGCTGGTACTCGGCGCGGACAGTCTGCACGCCGATCTGTTGCGGGAGGACGCGGCGGCAGCCCGGCGCCGCCGTGACCACCTCCCTTCCATACGG
>OAWR01000121.1_pt1 | contig 23846 bp, 18 predicted proteins | sample 1476931 | NCBI WGS metagenome assembly OAWR01 (sample SAMEA2580242, study PRJEB22360) | human gut metagenome | biome: human gut; feature: human-associated habitat; material: faeces | place: Denmark | collected 2008/2010 | reverse complement strand
CGGGCGCGGGCAGGCCTACCGCAGCCGCATCCAGACGGACGTATCCTGCGGCAGCCGGCCGTCATCGGTGAGCGGCGCGGACGAGAGCAGCACCTCGCCGTCGGGCAGCGAAACCGGTGTGGCGCCGAAATTCGTCAGATTCGCCCAACCGTTGGCACGACGGTAGGCGATCACGCCGCCGGGCTGGCCGTCGGCGCCGTCGCGCATGCCGCTCGGACGGTTCTCGGGAAGCAACGTGCAACTGGTGTCCGGAGTCTGCATCTCGTGACGCAGCCGCAGCACGCGACGATAGAAGTTCAGCATGGAGCCGTCGTCGGCGTCCTGGATGTCCATGGCGAAATCCTTGAACCACGCGGGCTGCGGGAGGTGTGGTTCGGCGTCACTGACGGCAGGGGAGAACCCGAACGAGCCGGCATGGACGTGCCTCTTGTCGGACGTGTACGTCTCGGGCACGTCGGACGCGACCCAGGGCAGCGGCACGCGGCAGCCGTCACGGCCCTTGGTGGACTGCGCCCGCGAGGTGCGCAGGCCGGAGGGATCCTCGATGCGGTCCCATGGAATATCCGCCACCTCGAACAGGCCCAGCTCCTCGCCCTGATACACGTAGGCCGAGCCGGGCAGCGCCATTTCGAGCATCAGTGCGGCGCGTGCCCGCAATGCGCCGGCCTGGCGATCCTCGATATAGGTGGTGCCGTCACGCAGCAGCCAGTCGTTGGCGATCTGATGGTATTCGCTGGTCGGCACTTGCGGCAGCGCGTAACGCGTGGCGTGGCGCGGCACATCATGGTTGCTCATCACCCAGGTGGACGTTGAGCCCGACCTCTCGGCGCACGCCAGCCCCTTGTCGATGGCTTTGCTCATCGCGTCGAAGGTCCAATCCGCCTTGGCGAACTCGAAGTTGAACACCTGCCCCAGTTCATCCGGTGACGCGTACAGGTACTGGCGTTCCGGCCGGACCCATGCCTCGGCGACCGCGAAGCGCGGGGGATCGTAGCGGTTGAACACCTCGCGGCGCCACTCACGGTAGATGTCGTGCACCTCGTCGCGGTCGAGCACTGGGTGGGATCCGTCCGCGGGCATGTCGTTCGTGCTCATCACCACGTAGTCGTCGAGGTCGTCGCGGTCGAGGTCCTTGGCGAGCCCGTGCGCCACATCGATGCGGAACCCGTCCACGCCGTGATCGCACCAGAAACGCAGCGTCTCAAGGAAATCGGCGCGCACGTCCGGGTTCTTCCAGTTCCAGTCGGGCTGCTCCTTGGCGAACATGTGCAGGTACCATTGGCCGTCGTCCACGCGCGTCCATGCCGGACCTCCGAAATGGTTCTGCCAGCGGGTCGGCGGCTCGTCGCCGTTCGGGCCCTTGCCGTCGCGGAAGATGTACCGGTCGCGCGCGGGGGAGCCGGGGCCGTCCGCCAGCGCCTGACGGAACCAGGGGTGCAGGTGGGAGCTGTGGTTGGGCACGATGTCCACCACCACTTTGATGTCTGCCGCATGCGCGGCGGCGGCCAGCCGGTCGAAGTCGTCCATCGAGCCGAGTTTCGGATCCACGTCACGGTAGTCGGCCACGTCGTAGCCGCCGTCCGCGAGTTCGCTCGGGTAGAAGGGCGACAGCCAGATCGCGTCGACGCCCAGCTGCCGCAGATAGGGGATCCGCCCGGTGATGCCATTGATGTCGCCCAGACCGGAGCCGGTGGTGTCCTGGAAGCTGCGCGGGTAGACCTGGTAGACCACGGCCTGCCGCCACCACAGTGCCGGGTCGGTCTCGGCGTCGTGCCGCGTCGTGATAGATTGCGTTTCCTCTGCCATGTAGTCCTCCTGGCCGTATGCATGTGCCGCTGCCGTTCCTGCGCTGCCGTAATGGCGCGTGGCCGGCCGCGTCCCGAATGTCCAAGATTATATCCGTCCCGTTCCACCCGAAGCAGCGGGTCATGTCGTGTAGCGACACCAAGCTTCCGTCGTGCCCGCGTGTCTTCTTAGCGGCGCTTTAGCGGGGTCCCAATTGGATAGGGCAAGAGCATGACGCGCTGATCGTCGACCGCCGGCTGCCCGACGGCGACGGGCTGGATTTGATTCGCACTCTGCGCGGCTCCGGCGTCACTACACCCGCGCTGATGCTGACCGCGCTCGCGCAGGTGGACGACATCGTGGAAGGGCTGGACTGCGGCGTGAACGACTACCTGACCAAGCCGTTCCGCTTCATCGAACTGCAGGCCCGGCTGCGCGCGCTGCTGCGGGTGGGGGCAAAGCCCAGACGGCCAGCGTGATGGTGGGCGACTGGCTGCTCAAGCCGCACTCCGGCATCATCGAGGATCCGGACGGCAGTGCGGTGTCGCTCGGGTGCGCGCGTCATCGCCAATGGGCGCAGATCCGCGTGTCCGACCATGGGCCGGGCATCGGTGGCGATCCCGAACGACTGTTCCGCCGCTTCGCCCGGGACGATGACGGCACCGCGCACCAAGGGCACGGGCTCGGCCTCGCGCTCGCCCGTGACGTGGCGAACCGGTATGGGGGCTCGGTCGCGGTGGAGTCCTCGTCCCCGTCCGGCACTACGATGCTGCTCTCTTTCCCGCTGGCCTGACGGCGCGTCCCCGGTCTGCTATAGCCTGTAACGTTCCCTAGGAAAACACAGCAGGAAAGGCGGCTTGCGATGGTCGACAGCCATGATGCGGAAACGTACAGCGCGAAGGATTCGCGCCTGATCTGGATTGATTGCGAGATGACGGGACTTGACATCTTCGGTGGCGACGAGCTCGTCGAGGTGTCAGTGGTGCCTACCGATTTCGACCTCAACGTGTTGGACGAAGGCGTGGACTACGTCATCAAGCCGTCCGACGCCGCCGTCGCGCACATGAACGACTTCGTGCGCGCCATGCACACCCGTTCCGGGCTCATCAACGAATGGGAGCACGGCCTGAGCCTCGAAGAGGCGGAACGCAAGGTCACCGAATACGTGCTGCGGTTCACGCCGGACGGAGTCAGGCCGCTGCTCGCGGGCAACACCATCGGCTCCGACAAGAAATTCCTCGACCATTACATGCCGGGTCTCATGAGCCATCTGCACTACCGCAGCGTGGACGTGAGCACGCTGAAGGAGCTCGCGCGCCGCTGGTACCCCGCGGTGTATGAGAACCGCCCCGCCAAGAACGGCGGGCACCGCGCCCTCGCCGACATCATCGAGTCGCTGGACGAGCTTCGCTACTACCGTCAGGCGTTCATGGCGCCGGCTCCCGGGCCGAACGAGGCCGAGTCGAAGGCCATCGCCGACCAGATCGTCGCCACCAGCCTGCTGAATAAGTAGCCGGCCGGTCTCGAAAAACAGAAAACGTCACGCACACGACTGAGAGGAACGACACCATGACCGCGAACGATTGGACCGCCATCTGCGACAAGCCGCACGACATCCGCCTGATCGTGGCGGACATGGATGGCACGCTGCTGGACGGCGACAGCAACATCCCCGATGACTTCTGGCCGCTGCTCGACGAGCTGCACGCCAAGGGTGTCGAGTTCGTACCGGCTTCCGGCCGCCAGCTCGCCACGCTGCGCTCCATGTTCGCGGACCGCGTCGACGGCGCCATGTCGTATATCGCGGAGAACGGCAACGTCGTGGTCGCCGACGACAACGTCATCGACGTGCACGGGGTGAGCTGGGACATCACGCGTACGCTGATCGATCTGGTGGACGCCGCGGTGGCGTCGGGCTCGCATGACATCGGACTCGTGGTATGCGGTCTGAACACGGCATACATCCAGCGGCAGGACAGGCCGTTCGTCGAGGAATGCTCCAAATACTACAAGGCGCTGCGCATCGTGGACGACCTGCACGAGGTGCTGGAGACCGAGGACGAAACCGTGCTCAAACTGGCGATCTTCGATTTCGGCGACGCGCAAGGCATGGCCGCGAACCTGCTGGGCGATGTGGAACGCACCCATCAGGTGGTGGTATCCGGAGCGCACTGGGTCGATATCATGAATCCCGGAACCGACAAGCGGCAGGGTGTCGTCGCGCTGCAGCGGCATCTCGGCGTCACGCCCGCGCAGACGGCGGTGTTCGGCGACTATCTCAACGATTTGCAGATGCTCGACGCCGGCGAATGGTCGTTCGCCATGGCCAACGCGCATCCGGATCTGAAACGCGCGGCGCGGTACATCGCGCCGGCCAACACCGAGCACGGCGTGCTGCAGGTGGTCCGCCGGCTGGTCTGAGCCCGCAGGCGAGCGATGTCATACGCCAGGGCGCGCGGATCGTGCGTGATGCATGAGCTTAAGGAGGGCATATGCGGCAGTCTGAGGCGCTCGCGATTCTGAACGCCGGCGCGAACGTGTTCCTGACGGGTGCGCCCGGCGCAGGAAAGACGTACGTGCTGAACGAGTTCATCCGGCAGGCGCGCGCAGACGGCGCGAACGTGGCCGTCACCGCGTCAACGGGCATCGCCGCCACGCATATCGACGGCCAGACCATCCACTCGTGGAGCGGCGTCGGACTCGCCAACGTGCTGACGCCAAATCTGCTGAAGACCATCAAGACCCGTCGTCGGCGCAAGATACAGGCGGCCGACGTGCTCATCATCGACGAGGTGTCGATGATGCACGCTTGGCTGTTCGACATGGTCGATCAGGTGTGCCGTGAAGTGCGGCATGATCCTCGGCCGTTCGGCGGATTGCAAGTGGTACTGTCCGGCGACTTCTTCCAGCTGCCGCCGGTCTCCGTGTCCGGGCGCGACCGCGACGTGCTGCCGCCCGGCCCGGATTTCGTGGCGTCCCGCGAACGGTATGCGAAGGCCGGACTCAATCCGGAAGGATTCGTCACCGAATCGCTGGTGTGGGGCGAACTCGCGCCGGTCATCTGCTATCTGACCGAGCAGCATCGTCAGGACGACGGCCGGCTGCTGCACGTGCTCACCGACATCCGCGCCGGATGCGTGGATCAGGATGACCGTGACGCGCTCGTCACGCGGCTCGGTGTGACACCGAAGCCGGGCGAGGTGGCGGTCCACCTGTTCCCCGTCAACCGGCAGGCCGATAATCTCAACGATTCCAGGCTCGCGCGGATAGGCGAGGAGCCGCACGAGTTCCATGCCGAGCAGATGGGGCCGGCCCACCTGGTCGAACGGCTCAAGCGCAACATGCTGGCGCCGGAGTGCCTCGTGCTCAAGACCGGTGCCGCCGTCATGGCACTGCGCAACGACGCCGACCACCAGTATGTCAACGGTTCGCTCGGTACCGTGCGCGGCTTCGCCAACGAGAACAAGGGCGGCTGGCCCATCGTGGAATTCGAGAACGGCAACATCGTCACGATGAAGCAGGCCACGTGGGAGATGATGGACGGCGACACGGTGATGGCGTCCGTGGCGCAGGTGCCGTTGCGATGCGCATGGGCGATCACCATCCACAAGTCGCAGGGGATGACCCTCGACCGGGCGGTGATGGATCTGAGCCGCACGTTCGCGCCCGGCATGGGATATGTGGCGCTCTCGCGTGTGGAACGCATGAGCGGATTGTATCTTGCCGGCGTCAACGAGCGCATGTTCGCGGTTTCGGCGGATGCAGTGATGCTCGACGGCGATTTGCGCGGCAGGTCACAGGCCGCCAGCGCGCGGCTGGGCGACGAGGGCGTGGCTGCGTTCCGGCCGCAAACGCCTCACGAGGACGAGCCTGCTGGCGAATTCGAACAAGCCGAGCTGTTCTAGCGGTGGCTGCTTTCGGATATGGGACTGTTATTGGGCGGAGGAAGACATCAATCCCGCGAAAGTCCCATTTGAGATGGTGCTGATGGGACTTTCGCCGGGTAGCGGTGCGCTAGCGCAGCTGTGAGATGCGTTTTCCGAGCGATTGCACCGATTCGAGGCTTGCCTCGTAGCGCGCGGCGGCACCGAATATCCAGCGCAGGTTGCGGGTCGCGCTGTCGGCCATCGGATGGCATGTACGCAGCCATGCGGTGGCGGCCAATGCCGGCAGCAGCACATATGCGGCAATCGCCACGAGGTTTTTCTCAACCATGCGATTGCTGAAATCGGCGATCGCGATGACGGTAAGGCTCAAAGCGCTGATGAAGGCGACGATGATGCGCTCGGCGACATATTGCCCGGGCCGATAAGACAGGCGGCTCCCGCGAGCATAGTGAAGACAGCCACGCTGACGGCTTCGGACATGTATCTCGGCAGCATCGGCAGGTCGCACAGCAATCAGCGACACGGGCAAAGAGAAAGAGGCGTACAGGGACCATGCGCGCAACGGTTGACGGCCTTTCTGATGAACCGCCCGCAGTGCTATCGTCACGCAGCCCAGACCGAACAGCACCGCGCCGGGCGGCAATGAGCAGAACAAGCCCGGTACCGTGCCGGGTGGCACGTCGGGTGATGGCTCGCCTTCCGCCAAGCCGGGCGCGAACACGGGCGTAGTTGCCGGGGGCAAGACGTCCGCGGCCGATTCGCTGGCCCATACCGGTATCGACATGTCGCTGGTGACCGTCCTGGCGATGGCCATGCTGGCGGCCGGCATTACCCTCGAACGGCTGCGCCGGATGACGCGATAAGCGCGGCACGGCTGCGAGGCCAATACGAAGGCCGCTCGCTCGGTGAGCTCCGGGTGGGTGGCCTTTTTCGATACTGCGGGTTTGCCGAACTGAACCGGGCCCGCAATGTCCCCGAACGCGAATACCTTGGAACCCATGAGTTCCAAAGCACTTCGAATGTCCACCATGTTCCTGCGCACGCTGCGCGAGGATCCCGCCGACGCCGACACCGATTCGGCGAAACTGCTGCTGCGCGCCGGCTATGTGCGCAAGGCGGCTCCCGGTATCTGGACCTGGCTGCCGCTGGGTCTGAAGGTCCTCAACAAGATCGAGGCCATCGTCCGCGAGGAGATCGACGGCATCGGCGCCCAGGAGGTCCACTTCCCGGCGCTGCTGCCGCGCGAGCCGTATGAGGCCACCCACCGCTGGGAGGAATACGGCGAGAACCTGTTCCGTCTGAAGGACCGTCACGAGGCCGACTACCTGCTCGCCCCCACGCATGAGGAAATGTTCACGCTGCTGGTCAAGGATATGTACTCCTCGTACAAGGACCTGCCGGTCACGCTCTACCAGATCCAGACCAAGTACCGCGACGAGTTCCGCCCGCGCGCGGGCCTGATCCGCGGCCGCGAGTTCATCATGAAGGACGCTTACTCGTTCACCATCGACGAGGAGGGCATGAAGAAGGCGTACTACGACGAGCGCGGCGCCTACGAGCGCATCTTCCAGCGTCTCGACCTGAAGTACGTGCCCGTGTTCGCGATGTCCGGCCCGATGGGTGGTTCCGCGTCCGAGGAGTTCCTGGCCCCCATGGCGATTGGCGAGGACACGTTCGCGCTGGCGCCCTCCGGCAAGGCGTGGAACGTCGAGGCGCTGACCACCCCAGAGCTGCCGGCCGTGGACAGCTCCGCCGTGCCCGCGATGGAAAGCCGTGAAACCCCGGATTCCAAGACCATCGAGGATCTGGTCGCCACCGCCAACCGTCTGTACCCGCGTGAGGACGGTCGCGAATGGACTGCCGCCGACACGTTGAAGACCGTGGCCGTGACTGTGCTGCACCCCGAGGACGATGATCATGAGGGGCCGTGGCGCGAGGTCATCGCCGTGGCGCTGCCCGGTGACCGTCAGGTCGATATGAAGCGTCTTGAGGCGCAGTTCGCGCCCGCCGAGCTGGAGGAATCCACCGAGGACGATCTCAAGGCCCATCCCGAGATGGTGGCCGGCTACATGGGGCCGATGGTCTTCGGCAAGCAGGGCGAGGCCGCGGGCGTCGCCGAACCGGTGCGCTTCTTCATCGACGCGCACGTGGCTGAGGGCACTGAGTGGATCATCGGCGGCGACGAGGCGGGCAAGCACCGCTTCCACGCCGTGTACGGCCGTGATTTCAAGGCCGACGGCACCGTCGAGGCGGTCGAGGTGCGTCGTGGCGACATGAGCCCGGATGGTTCCGGCCCGCTGAGCTTCGAGCGCGGCGTGGAGATTGGCCAGGTGTTCCAGCTTGGCCTCAAGTACTCCAAGGCGCTTGACCTCAAGGTGCTCGACCAGAACGGCAAGACTGTGCCCGTGTGGATGGGCTGCTACGGCATCGGTGTCTCCCGCGTGCTCGCCTGCATCGCTGAGACGCATCATGATGAGCACGGTCTGGCATGGCCGACCGTCATCGCGCCCGCCCAGGTGCACGTCGTCGCCACCGGCAAGGATGCGGCGGCGTTCGACGCGGCCGAGAAGCTGGTCGCAGAACTGGAGGAGCGCGGCATCGAGGTCATCTACGACGACCGCAAGAAGGTCTCCCCGGGCGTCAAGTTCAAGGACGCCGAGCTGATCGGCGTGCCGCTGATTGCAGTCGCCGGCCGTGACACCGTGAATAACGGAACAATCGAGATCCGCAACCGTGACGGCTCCGATTCCGTCGCCGTGCCGGTCGCCGACGCTGCGCCGACGCTGGCGTCGCGTCTGGACACGCTGCTCGGCAAGTAGTCCGACAGCTTTCCTGATCGTTCGAAGTGGGGTCTTTCATGCGAAAGACCCCACTTCTGCGTTTTATCCCGGGAATCCAAACGACCAGTGTCAGGAACGCCAATACCGCCAGCAGGATATTGGTCTGCTTGTTGCGCAGAGATGCAAGCATTATGCAGATCGCTATGAGCAATGCGACGAATCCCAGGCAGGATAAGACGTACGCGATGATGCGCAGACGATTCATCGCCGTGCCGTTCTGCCTTGCGCTGCTCGCCCCAGTGACAGCGGCCATGATTACGGCAAGCGTCAGGGCGATACCGGTGGTGATGAGACCTGGAATCCATGTCTGCGGTGAGCTGGAGACATACAGCTGCTCTGCTGCGCGGTCGGTGGTCGAATCGGTCAGTCCCGGCACATGCGGACCGAACGTCAGATACATGGCGAAGTGTCCGATGGAAGCGCCCAATGCGCTGATGATGATGAATTGCAGGACGAGAACATTAGCGATGGCGACGATCCAGGGCCGATTATTGAAGGCGCCGCCCAATATCCATGGCATTATGCCCCCGGGGCCGAACAGGATGGGCAGAACCGCGATCGGCCACCAGTCGCCCGCCAGGGTGATGCCGAACATGTGCAGATACCATTTTCCCCATCCTCGCGCTGTCACGGGTCTGTCGCACTCATGGCGGTTTGCCCATGATATTTCCCTTGCTGTTCGTCTGCGATACCGAACCCAGCATAGCCGGTCATGAATGAGCCGGGCATTGACGGCGTGATTGTGGATAACCGGTTTTCTATCCACATGCTGTCCACAACACGCCAAAGGGGTAGCCTTCGACCACATTGTCCGAAAACCATGTGATGCCGGCGGGAAATCTGCGATAGTGAGTACACCGCCGAAGGGGGATCGGCGGTCCAACGTCAGTACAGGGAAGGAAAGGAGGCCGACATGGCCATACAACAGGGGACGGTGACCATCACCGGGTTCGTCGGATCGATGCCGGTGCCGTTCGGGCGCAGCGGGGGAGTCGAGGGATGCTCGTTTCGGATGGGCAGCACGCGGCGGTACCGGGATGGCGGAACCGGTGAATGGCGCAACCTGCCGACCACATGGATTACCGTGAAGGCGTTCAGGACGCTCGCGTCCAACGCTCGCATGTCATTGCACGTGGGGGAGGCGGCGATCGTGACCGGTGTGCTCAGCACGGAGGAATGGACGACCCAGAACGATGAGAGGCGCTCCCGCATCGTTGTGGAGGCCACCAATATCGGCCACGACATCAATTACGGGGTGTCGGAACTGAAGAAGTTCCAGAAATCGGATCGTGACGCCCCGGCGCAGGGGAACGGCACGCCGGCGAATCCCGGCCTGCCGCCATCGCCGGGCGGCGGCACGGCAACGGCGGGCGCGGGACAGCAGGCGGATGCGCACCCGGTGCATCCAACGCCGGTGACGTTCGATAATCTGGGCGAAGAAACCCCGACCGATAATCCGCAGACCTCACAGACGCAGGAGGCCTCACAGGCGCAGGAGTTCGGTTCGGGATTCGCCGAATCGCCGCTCGATGAGTCGACGACCGAGGACATGCAGCCGGCGGGAGAAGCCGAATTCTGATGATCTGCCGGCAGGCAGGCGCGGTTCAGCCTGCCTGCCGGCAACGGATTACCAGATGCGTACGCGCTTATCGGGGTCGAGCCACATGGCGCTGTCGGGCGTCACATCAAACGCACGGTAGAACAGGTCCACGTTGCGCACGATGCCGTTCGTGCGGCATTCGGCGGGGGAGTGCGGGTCGATCTGCAGGTATTTCTCGGCGAGCTCGTCACGGTTCTTCGAGCGCCAGATCGAGGCGTAGCTCAGGAAGAAACGCTGCAGGCCGGTCCATCCGTCCATCACCGGAGCCGCGGACAGCGACTCCTCGATAGCCTTCGCGGAGCCGTCCTTGTCGCGTCCCGCGGCCTCGTCGAGCGCGAACGCGTAGGCCTTCAGCGCGATGTTCACGCCGCCGAGGTCGCCGATGTTCTCGCCGATGGTCAGCGCTCCGTTGACGTGCGGCGCCTTGTCCGGCTCGTCGGCGTACTTCTCGTCCAGCTGCGTAGGCACGAAGGCGTTGTACTGCTCGATGAGCGCCTTCGTGCGCTTCTCGAAGTTGGCCTTGTCGTCGGCCGTCCACCAGTCGTTGAGCACGCCGTCACCGTCGTACTGTGCGCCCTGGTCGTCGAAGCCGTGGCCGATCTCGTGACCGATCACCGCGCCGATGCCGCCGTAGTTCGCGGCGTCCTCGGCATCCGGGTTGAAGAAAGGAGGCTGCAGAATGGCCGCCGGGAACACGATGACGTTCATGCTCGGCTCGTAGTAGGCGTTCACGGTCTGCGGGTTCATCAGCCACTCGCCCTTGTCGACCGGCTTGCCGGCCTTGGACAGCTGGAAGCCCCACTCGTAGAGCGCCGCGGCCTGCATGTTCGCCACCAGACCGGCGTCGGCATGCACGTCGAACGCGGTGTAGTCGCGCCAACGCTCGGTGTAGCCGATCATCGGCGTGAACTTCGACAGCTTCTCCAGCGCCTTGGCCTTGGTCTCCTCGCCGAGCCAGTCGCTGTTGGTGATCGACACGCGGTAGGCGTCGATCAGGTTGTCGACCAGCTGCCCCATACGCTGCTTGGAGCTTTCGGGGAAGTGACGCTTGACGTATTCGCGGCCGACGTCCTCGCCGCAAACGCCGTTGACCAGGGATACACCGCGACGCCAGCGGTCGCGCTGCTGGGTGGTGCCGGACAGCACTTTGCCGTAGAAGTCGAAGTTGGCGGCGTCGTAGTCGTGGCTGAGCAGGCTCGCGGTGCCGATGATGACGTGCACGCGGGCCCACAGCTTGAGGTCGTCAAGGTCAGCGTTGTTCCAGAAGGCGTCGAAGCCCTTGAGGAAGCTGGGCTCGTGGACGATGGTGTGCTGCAGCGCGGCCGTCAGGTCCACCGGCTGGGTCTTCGCCGCCGGCGTGGCGTCGTAGGCGCCCTGCCAGGCGTCGGCCCACGCCGCGATGTCGAAGTGGGCCAATTCGTCGCTCAGCGTGGCGAAATCGGTCGGGTTGTAGGTCTTCTGCGAGTCGCGCGTGGCGACGTTGTCCCAGTGGTTCGCGGCGATGCGGGTCTCGACATCGAGGAAGCGGTCCGCCTGTGCGCGGGTGGTCTCTTCGTCGCCGTAGCCGGCCAGACGCAGCTGCTTGGCGACCATGTCGACGTAGGCTTCGCGGATCGGGGCGTAGTGGTCCTCGCGGTAGTAGGCTTCGTCGGGCAGGCCGATGCCGGACTGTTCGAGGTGCACGACGTTCGTGTCGGGGTTCTTGGGGTCGCCGAATACGGCGATGTCGAAGACGTCCGGCCCCATGTCGATGGGCTTGAGGGCTCCGATGGTACGGGTCAGCGCCGCCTTGTCGGCGGCGTGGTCGATGGCGTCGAGGGCGGGCCTGATCGGCGTGGCACCGGCCGCCTCGATGGCGTCGGTGTCCATGAACGAGCGGTACAGCGCCTGCGACTTGGCTGCGGGGCGGTCCTCGTCCTCCAGGATGTCGCGGATCTGGCTCTCGGCGTCTTCCGCGAGCTTGTCGAAGGAACCGTAGCGCGCCTTGTCGTCAGGCAGCCGGTACGTGTCGATCCAAGGGCCGTTGACGAAACGGAACAGATCGTCGGATGGTTTGATAACAGAGGAAAAAGCGGCCGTATCGAGGCCGGACGTCAAATCTGTGGTCATGGTCTCATACTATCCGGGTTCGGTGACGTTCCTTCTGACCTTCCGCGGCCCGTCTTTTCCCATAGCGAACGACACGCAAGGTATTGGACGGAACGGCGGGTTGTGTTGATGGCATGAATTGGACAACTTGTCTAGAATATGGTGGTGACGGTGACGATATCGAAGTGGCCCGCTTCGGATGCCCGCACACGGTTGACGGCAGGCCGCATGAACGGTGAAGGAGTCATGATGAGCACATACGATGGCGGGCCTCTCCCGCACAGCGACGGACATGGCGACAACGGGCGCGGTGACGGCGGACAGCCCGGCGGGAACGAACAGACCGGCCGTGCCGGAGAGCCGGAATACGGAGCCTACGCGCCTCAAGGCCAGCCTGCGGGTCGGCAATACCTGTACGGGGGAGCGCCGCAGGACGGCGCCTCATCCGGCCAATACCAGACGCAGCCAGACGTCGCATCCGACCAGCCAGGCCGCCCGTACGGCCAGCCCTACGCCTACCAGCCGCCGTTCGGCCAACAGCAGCCCGGCCAGCAGCAAGGGCAGGGCGGCTGGGAGGACTTCAGCCCGTTCCGGCTGATCGAGGAGATGCTGCCGCAGAAGGCGAAGAACGCGATCCGCGGCCTGTACGGCATCATCGGCGTCGCGGCGATCGTGCTCGGCGTCGCGCTGCTGATCTGGCCCGGCAAGACGCTCGGCGTCGCGGCCGTCGCACTCGGCATCTACTTCGTGGTCTCCGGCGTGATCCGCATCGTCAGCGCCATCGTCACATTGGGACTGCCGGCCGGATGGCGCATCCTGGACATCCTCATCGGCATAATGCTGTCGGTCGGCGGCGTACTCATGCTGAAGAACGCGGCCCTGTCCGGACAGGCGCTCGCAGTGTTCATCACGATGGTGGTTGGCCTCGGCTGGATGATGGAAGGCGTGATGGCGCTCGCCGAATCATGGCGCCTGCCGAGCTCCGGCTGGGCGGTGCTGTACGCGATCATCTCGATTATCGCCGGTCTCGTCGTACTGGTCTCGCCGGTCTCGTCGATGCTGTTCCTGGTGATTTTCTGCGGATGTGCGCTGATCGTCATGGGTGTTTCCTCGATGGTCCGCGCGTTCAAGTTCGGCCGTCCGAGGCGTAAGTAACCCCCGCACAGTAGGCTGGGTTGCATGATCGAACTGAAAACCGCTAAGGAAATCGAGGAGATGAAGCCGGCCGGTCGTTTCGTCGGCGAGATTCTCAAGGAACTCAAGGCCATGACGAAGGTCGGCACCAACCTGCTGGAGATCGACGAGTACGTGCACAAGAAGATCGTCGACCGCAAGGGCGCCGAATCGTGCTACGTGGATTATGCGCCGGACTTCGGCACCGGCCCGTTCGCACACTACATCTGCACGTCGGTCAACGACGCAGTGCTGCATGGCATCCCGTTCGACTACAACCTCAAGGACGGGGACCTCGTCAGCCTTGATCTGGCCATCAGCGTCAACGGCTGGGTCGGCGACTCCGCCATCAGCTTCGTGGTCGGCAACGACCCCGACCCGAGCGACCTCAAGCTCATCAAGTGCACCGAGGAGGCGCTCGCCGCCGGCATTGACGCGGCCCGTCCGGGCAACCGTCTGGGCGACGTGTCCTCCACCATCGGCGACATCGCCCGTTCGTACGGCTACCCGATCAACTTGGAATTCGGCGGCCATGGCGTCGGCCACATCATGCACGGCGACCCGCACGTCGCCAACGACGGCAAGGCCGGCCACGGCTACCGCCTGCGCCCGGGTCTGGTCATCGCCATCGAACCGTGGTTCCTCAAGACCACCGACGAGATCTACCAGGACCCCAAGGACGGCTGGACGCTGCGTTCCGAGGACGGGTCGCGTGGCGCCCACAGCGAGCACACGATCGCCATCACCGAGAACGGTCCGGTCATCCTGACCACCCGCGACTGACCGGCAACCGGTCGTCCATCGCCCACGGCCTGTATCGGGCGATGCCGTCGCCGCTTTGGCATGTGATGATGTCCACGTGCTGGAGCGGCGTTTTTGGTGGAAACATGCACGCAATATAGTGTGTCCAATACAAGGCACCGGGACGACGAATTCGATAATTTCGACGACTTGACAATTCGAACGACTCAATCAAGGGATTAAGGAGCGTGCATGGCGACAGCTGAACTTCATGTGGATTCGAATCAGTACACGCTGCCGGTCGTCAAGGCTTCGGCCGGCCCGGATGGCATTGTGGTCTCCAAGCTGCGCAACGACGGCTGGGTCACGCTTGATCCCGGCTTCCTGACCACGGCGCAGTGCGAATCGAAGATCACGTTCATAGACGGCAATCGGTCGATCCTGCGCTACCGGGGCTACCCCATCGAGCAGCTGTGCGAGCATTCCGATTTCCTTGAGGTCGCGTGGCTGCTGCGACACGGCGACCTGCCGACGCAGGCGGAATACGACCGGTTTTGCAGCGACATCAACCACAAGACCATGGTGGGCGAGGATTTCCGCACGTTCATGGGCTCGTTCCCCCGTGCCGCCCATCCGATGAGCGTGCTCGCTGCGGCGGTGAACGCGCTTGCGGCGTTCTACCCCGACACCACCGACATCACCGACTCCGACCAGCTGGATGAGGCCGCGAAGATCATCATGGCGAAGGCGCGCACGGTGGTCAGCTACATTTTCCGGCGCCGCCGCGATGAGCCGATGCTCTACCCGGACCTCGCCCGCGGCTACGTCGACGATTTCCTGCGCATGTGCTTCGCCGTGCCATACGAGCGGTTCGATTCCGACCCGCTGTACGTGCACGCGCTCGGCCGTCTGCTCATCATCCATGCCGACCATGAGCAGAATTGCTCCACGTCGGTGGTCCGCATCGCCGGCTCCGCCCACGCGAACCTGTATGCGGCGATCTCCGCCGGCATCAACGCGCTGTCCGGGCCGTTGCATGGCGGCGCGAACGAGGCCGTGTTGCGTCAGTTGAAGGCGATCCGCGACTCCGGCAAGTCCGTCCGCCAGTTCGTGGAGGACGCGAAGGCCGAGGGGCATCGCATCTCAGGCCTGGGGCATCGCGTGTACAAGTCGTATGATCCGCGTGCCGCGATCGCGCGCCTGTATCTGGAGAAGATCATCGCGCGTGAGGACACCCGCAAGCTTCCCGCCGACGAGCGTGCCCTGTTCGACGTCGCGGTCGAGCTTGAGGACATCGCGCTCAACGACGAGTATTTCGTGTCACGTCACTTGTATCCGAATGTCGACTTCTACACCGGCCTGATATACCGCGCGATCGGTTTCGATCCGGCGATGTTCACCACGCTGTTCGCGCTTGGCCGCATCCCCGGATGGATCGCCCAGTACCGCGAGATGCTCGCCGACCCGAACACGAAGATCGGTCGTCCGCGTCAGGTGTACACCGGCGAGGTGGAGCGCGCCTACATCCCCCTGAATCAACGCTGACGGAAGCAGAAAACTGCGCTGATGGCATTGGGCGTTGGCGGGCGGCGTCAGAGACCGCGCGCCAACGCCCAATGCCATCAGTCAGCTCGCTCCGCTCTCAGCAGTCTCTGCGACGCTGCTCGTCGCGCATGTATTCGAAGCACATCTGCGTCTGCTCGGCGTCCGACAGCGCGCGGTGCTCCTCGACGTCGGCGATGTCGAAACGCTGGATCAGGTCGACCAGCCGGTGTCGGTTGTACTGCGGGTACATGCTCCGGCTCATCTGCAACGTATCGATGATGCGGTTCGGCACCGCATGGTGCAGGATGCGCTGCGCCGCCAGGTTGATGAACTTGATGTCGAACTGCATGATGTTGTGCCCGATCATCGCGTCGTCGCCGCACCAGCGCAGGAAGTCGGGCAGCACGGTGTCCAGCGTCGGTGCCGGTTCGAGCATGTCCGGCGTGATGCCGGTCAGCTGCGTGATGAACGGATTGAGGTTGCGCATCGGATTGACCAACTGCTGATAGGTGTCGACGGGCTTGCGGTCGACGACCTTCACCGCTCCGAACTCGATGATGGTGTCCCGATACCAGCTGACACCGGTGGTTTCCAGATCCAGTACGACATAATCGTCGGGCAGTGTCCCGTCGGGCAGCATCGGTGTCTCCTCCCGGCGGCATGAAGCCGCCTCGTAATGGTCGTGGCGAACTCACTACTGTACATCACCATTGCGATACGATTCGCCGTCGTCGGCTTTCCGGTGTCGCAGGCTCCGAAGAAAAGGAGACCCGGCCCAAAAGGGCCGGGTGAGAAGGAGAAGAGAGAAGGGGGTTTCAATTGTGGGGTTACCTTGAGTGACCTCGCCGGCTCTTGCCGACAACCTCCATATCACTCCACCATCCTGGAAGCTGTGCTGTGATTGGCATGAATATATGCCGGTACGTTTCCTTCCGGTACCCTGGGAGCCGTTTCCGTATGCGACTTCCAGCGGTATTCGTCACTGCATGGAGATCTCGTCGATGGCTTTCAGCTCCTCGTCGCTGAAGTCCGTGTTCTTCAGCGCCCCGATGTTGTCGATGATCTGCTGCGGCTTGGATGCGCCGGCGAGCACGCTGGTCACGGCGTCGTCGTGCAGCAGCCAGGCGAGCGACATCTCGGCGAGCGTCTGCCCGCGCTGCTTGGCGATCTCGTTCAGGGCCATGATCTGGCCGTGGACGCGCGTCACGTCGTCGGCGTGCAGGAAGCGCGGATCGTGCGCCACGCGCGAATCCGCGGGGATGCCGTTGAGATACCGGTCGGTCAGCAGACCCTGCGCGAGCGGGCAGAACGTGATGAGACCCTTGCCCAGGTGCTTGGCGGTGTCCTTGAGCCCGTTGCGCTCGACGGTGCGGTCGAAGATGTTGTATTTGTTCTGGTTGATGATGAACGGCACGTGCAGTTCATCGAGGATCGTCGCCGCCCGCTCCAGCTGTGGCCCGTCGTAGTTCGACAGGCCCACATAGAGCGCCTTGCCGCTGGCGACGGCCTGGGCGAGCGCGCCCATCGTTTCCTCCAGAGGGGTCTCGGGGTCCGGACGGTGATGGTAGAAGATGTCGACGTAGTCGAGTCCCAGGCGTTCCAGGCTCTGGTCGAGTGAGGCGAGCAGGTATTTGCGGCTGCCCCAATCGCCGTACGGGCCCGACCACATCTCGTAGCCGGCCTTGGTGCTGATGACCAGTTCGTCGCGGTGGGCGGCGAGGTATTGCCGGATCAGCCGTCCCGCGTTCTTCTCCGCGGCGCCGGGTTCGGGGCCGTAGTTGTTGGCTAGGTCGAAGTGCGTGATGCCGTGGTCGAATGCGGTGAGCACCAGGGCCTTCATCTGGTCGTAGGGCGTGATGTCGCCGAAGTTGTGCCAGAAGCCCAGCGATATGGCCGGGAGCTTCAGGCCGCTGGCGCCGCAGCGCTTGTACAGCATGGTGTCGTAGCGCGTCGTGGCGGGCGCGTAGGTGCCGGTGGGTTCGAACATGGGTGCCTCCAGGTGTCGTCGATCGGTCCGATGTCTCCATTGTCACGCTTCAAGTTGGCTTGAGCGCAAGGGCGCCGGCGTGTCATCCTCGCGGCTACGATGTCGAGCATGGAACGATGCACAATCCGCGAGGTCGCCGACATGTCCATCGAGGACCTCAAGCGGTTCTTCGCGTTCGAGGCCGACGAGCCGGAGCATATCGACGACATCGTCGCGCTGCTTGAGGACCGGCGCGCCGCCATCGAGGAGCAGCGCAGGACGCTGGACGAGGCCTATGCACACGTGCTGCGCAAGCTGCATTATTACGGGATCCGGCCGATCTCGGCTGCCGCTGCCAGACCGCCGCTGCGGCCGTTCGGCGACACAGCCCCTGCGGGGATTCACGGAGAAGCAATGAAACCGCATACTGTCTATCGTCCCTGTGGACAACACGACTGCTGCCGCTCCCGCCGAAAGTCCAGGCGCATCTGATGCCAATCCACGCCGGTATCACGGGGAATCGCTCGCCGGTCAGCGCCGTGACCGCAGCCATGCCCGCTGCGCCGCGATGATCGCGGCGGTGACGGCCATCATCACCACGAACGCCACCGCGAACCATGCCCACATCGGGCCGGTCATCGCAACCACTTCGAACAGGTGCGGCAGGATGAGCAGCGCGAACGGGGCACCCAGCACCATCGTCACGCAGACGAACACGCGGATCTTCGTGAACGGCACGCAGCTCTTGATCACGGCGACCATCGACGCGGCGACCAGCAGCGCGAACATGACCGTGCGGTTCTGCGTCTCGCCGAACGGAGCGATGAGGCTGAATGCGATGATCATGCCGGTGACGACGATCGCGAACGGCGCCGCCTTGCCGAGCGCAGTGGGCAGGAACCGGCCGCGGATGCGTCGCGTGTCCGATTCGAATATCGTCAGGAACGACGGCCACGCCTCGATGCAGGCATCGACAAGCGTGATCTGGATCGGAATGAACGGGAACGGGACGTTCAAAGCCAGGCAGAAGAACGACACCAGCACCGAGTAGATCGTCTTGATGAAGAACACGGCGGCCGTGCGGGTCACGTTGTTGACGACCTTGCGGCCCTCCAGCACCACCTGTGGCAGGTAGGTGAAATCGGAGTCGAGCAGCACGACCTGCGAGATCTGGCGCGCGGCGTCCGACCCGGAGGCGATGGCGATCGAGCAGTCGGCCTCGCGCAGGGCGAGCAGGTCATTCACGCCGTCGCCGGTCATCGCGACCTGATGCCCGGCCCGCTGCATCGCCTGCACCAGCTGGCGCTTCTGCTTGGGGGTGACGCGAGAGAACACCGTGTATCGGCCGGCGACGTCGTTGAACGTGGAATCCGGGGCGTCCGCCGGCACCGAGGTCATGTCGATGACGTCACGCCAACGCTCCAGGCCGGCCTGCCGGGCGACGGCGGCGACGGTGTCGGGATGGTCGCCGGAGATGACCTTCACGTCGACGCCCTGGTCGCGGAAGTACGCCAGCGTCTCCTTGGCCCGCGGGCGGATGTTGTCGCGCAGCGCGATCAGGAACATCGGCTGCAGCGCATCCGGCAGACGCTCCTCGTCCGTCCACGCGCCGGGCAGGTATCCGACGGCGATCAGACGCAGTCCCTGACCCATCAGCGCGGCCGCCTCATCGGGCAGGTTCGCGCCAAGGATGCGCTCCGGGGCGCCCAGGAACACGGTTCCGGTCGCCGCCGCGGCCGACTCGCCCTCCTGCGCGTGGCGAGGCGCGTCTGCCGCACCAGCCGCTGCGCGCATCGTGATGGCGCCCCATTTGCGCTTCGACGAGAACGGGATGATGGCCTGCGCGGCGAAACGGCCGTCACCCGCGGGCTGCCCGGCATCGGCGGTGGAGCCGTCGGCACCGAAATGGGCGCGCAGCGCCGCGATGGTCACGTTGTTGTCCTCGCTGGCGTCCAGGTAGGCGCGCAGCAGCGCGTCGGAATCCTCGGCGGCACCGCGCTCGCCGAGCGGCACGATCCGGTCCACGCTCATGTTGCCGTCCGTCAGCGTGCCGGTCTTGTCGAGGCACAGCACGTCCACATGCGCCAGCGTCTCCAGCGAATAGATGTTCTGCACGAGGATCTTGGCCTTCGCGAGGCGGATCACGCCGGTGGCCAGCGACACGGAGATCAGCAGCACCAGTCCCTTCGGCAGCATGCCGAGCAGCGCCGCGGCGGACGACACCACGGCGTCGTACGTGCCGGAGTGCCGCAGGAACATCGCCTCGACGAACAGCAGCACGCCCAGCGGGATGATCAGGAAGCTGGTGAACCGGGTGACCTTGCGCATCGAATCCAGCAGCTCGGAGTGCACGCGCTTCTCCTGGCGCACCTCGTTGATCAGCGAATTCGTGTAGTTCTCGTCGCCGACGTGCGTCACACGGGCGTACGCGCGGCCGGAAATCACCGAGCTGCCGGAATACAGCTCGCTGCCGGCGGTCTTGTCGATGGAGTCGCTTTCGCCGGTCAGCAGCGATTCGTTGACTTCCAGACGGCCGTCGATGACCACGGCGTCGTTGCAGATCTGCTTGCCGGAATCCAGCACCATGACATCGTCCTTGACGATGTCGCCGGCCTCGATGGTCGTCTCCTTGCCGTCGCGCAGCACCACCGCGTGCGGCTGGTTGAGGATCGTCAGCTCGTCGACGAGTTTCTTCGCCTTGAATTCCTGCACGATGCCGATGACGATGTTGAGGATGATGATCGCGATGAACAGCATGTTGGAGTACGCGCCGACCGCGAACAGCAGTATCGCTATAGCGAAGTTCAGTGCGTTGAACAGCGTGCAGATGTTCTCGCGCAGTATCGCGCCTGTCGATTTGGTGACGCTTCGCGCCCCGGTTTCGCCCTCGCCTCGCGCGCGGCGTTCTTCGACTTCAGATGTAGTGAGTCCTGTCATGGTTTCGACTGTATGGGAAAACTGCTGAGGGGGCGCTAAAAAAACGCAAAGCATGCTTGATGCACACACTTGACGCGCGAGGGCCGTCACGGTTCCGTCATGCCAAAGCGACACAGAGTCGTTTGTCGTCGGTTTTATTCCCCATGCTTGCGGTGAATCACGAGGCGCTGGGGGAACGGGTCGGATACAGTGGTGTCATACCGCAAATCATGGAGACATACGACGAACCACCCATGGGTAATAAGGGGAGCATCGTGCTGCAGATCAAGTCGATTTCCAAGCAATACAAGACCGGCGATTTTGTGCAGAAGGCGTTGGATGACGTCAGCCTGAACCTGCGCGACAGCGAATTCGTGGCGATATTGGGCCCGTCGGGTTCCGGCAAGACCACGCTGCTCAACATCATCGGCGGCCTGGACCGGTACGACAGCGGCGACCTGATCATCAACGGGGTCTCCACCAAACGGTACAAGGACCGTGACTGGAATTCGTACCGCAACCACACGGTCGGCTTCGTGTTCCAAAGCTACAACCTGATTCCGCACCAGACGATTCTGTCGAACGTGGAGCTCGCGCTGACGATCTCCGGCGTATCCCGTACCGAACGGCGGGAGCGTGCCCGCAAGGCCCTCGAACAGGTCGGGCTGGGCGACCACATCAACAAGAAGCCGAACCAGCTGTCCGGCGGGCAGATGCAGCGCGTCGCCATCGCCCGCGCCCTGGTCAACGACCCGGACATCGTGCTGGCCGACGAGCCGACCGGAGCGCTCGACTCCGACACGTCCGTGCAGATCATGAACTTGCTCAAGGAGGTGGCGAAGGACCGTCTGGTGGTCATGGTCACACATAATCCCGAGCTCGCCGAGCAGTACGCCACCAGAACCGTCCAGCTGCGCGACGGCGTGATCCGCAGCGATTCCGACCCGTACGAGGTCGAGGAGGGCGCGTCCGAGGCGCCCGTACACAAGAGGCTGGGCAAGGCCTCGATGTCGCTCGCCACGTCCATCGCGCTGAGCTTCAACAATCTGAGGACCAAGAAGGGCCGTACGCTGCTCACCTCGTTTGCCGGGTCTATCGGCATCATCGGCATCGCCCTGATCCTGTCGGTTTCCACCGGCGTTAACGCGTACATCGACAGCATCCAGCGCGACACGATGACCGCCTATCCGATCACCATCGATTCGCAGACCTTCGACATGACCAGCATCATGGGCGCCCAGTCGGGCGGCAAGGAGATCGGAGGCAAATCGGCGAAGAACGACGGCATCTACCCGGACGACCGCAGCATCAAGCAGACCTCCAGCCTGACGAGCAGCATCACGAAGAACAACCTCACCGATTTCAAGAAGTATCTGGACGACCCCAACAGCGAGGTTCGCCAATATGTCGGCGAAACCGGCATCCAATACACGTACGACGTGAAGTTCTCCGTGTTCAGCCACGATCCCGACGGCACGCTGGTCACCGCGAACGGCGTCACCATCGGTGCCAAGTCCGATTCGACATCGAACGCTGTGCGGATGAGCTCGATGGGCCAGTCGTCGAGCATGTCCGACATGACGAGCATGCAGATGACGGTGCTGACCGGCAAGACCGACACGAGCGCGTCGCCCGACTCGTTCCATGAAATCATGCCGGGGGCGAAGGACGATCAGCTCATCAGCAAGGTCATCACCGACAACTACCGCGTGGTCAAGGGCGCATGGCCGACCGGCAAGGACCAGGTCGTGCTCGTGCTTGACGACGACAACAAGGTACCGCTCACCACGCTGTATGAGCTGGGCCTGCTCAAGGCCAGCGACTACACCGACATGATGAACAAGCTCAACGACGGCGAGACGGTCAAGACACCCACCGGCAAGATCGACTACGCGACGGCGATGGGGCAGAAGCTGGCCATGATACCCGCCGCAGACCAGTACGTGAAGGACGCGAACGGCGACTACACGTACATCGGCGACGACGCGGACGCCATCGCAGAGCGCTTCGACTCGGCGGAGCAGCTGAAGATCGTGGGCGTGGTCAAGCCGATCAAGGACGCCTCCGCCACGCCGCTGGCCACCGGAATCGGCTACACCCGCGCACTGACCGACGAGCTGATCGACCATGCGAACTCCAGCGCCATCGTCACCGACCAGGAGAAGGACAAGACCCGCGACGTGCTCAACGGCCTGGCGTTCTCGCCGTCGGACGACGCGGCGAAGGCCGCTGATGCCAAGACCTATGTGGCCTCGCTCGGCGTGAGCGACAAGGCGAACATGGCCAAGGCCATGATGCAGTCGCAGTCAGCGCAGTCGGCTCAGCCCGGGCAGGCCGGGCAGTCAGCCGCGGGCGGGCAGTGGACGGCGGCGATGAGCGAGCAGCAGCTCGCCGACAGCTTCGACCAGTACATCGCCACCGCCTCGCAGGACGTGCTGGTCAAGATCTACGACCAGTACGTCTCGACCGGCACGTATGACGACAACCTCGCCGCGTTCGGCGTGGTGAGCCGGGACGTGCCCTCGACGATCAACATCTACACCGACAGCTTCGAGGACAAGGACCACGTGTCCAAGGCCATCACCGACTACAACAAGACCGTGCCCAAGGCCGACAAGATCGTCTACACCGATTACGTCGGCCTGATGATGAGCTCGGTGACGACGATCATCAACGTGATCTCCTATGTGCTGATCGCGTTCGTGTCCGTGTCGCTGGTGGTGTCGTCGATCATGATCGGCATCATCACGTACATCTCGGTGCTGGAACGCACCAAGGAGATCGGCATCCTGCGCGCGATGGGCGCCTCGAAGCGCAATGTGTCGCAGGTGTTCAACGCGGAGACCGGACTCATCGGCCTGTGCGCCGGCCTGATCGGCATAGGCGTGACGCTGCTGCTGCTCATACCGGGCAACCAGGTGCTGCACCATTTCATCGGCACCAACGACGTGAACGCCGCGCTGCCGGTGGCCGGAGCGGTGATCCTGGTGGTGCTCAGCATGGTGCTCACCCTTATCGGCGGCCTGATTCCGTCGCGCAAGGCCGCCAAGCAGGACCCGGCCACCGCGCTGCGCACCGAATAGCAGGCGTGATCCGGCGATGCGATACCTATGTGCGCCTGATTCCTTCAAGGAGAGCCTGACCGCCGCCGAGGCGGCACGGGCCATGGCCGAAGGCATCCGCCGCGGTGACCCCGGCGCCGAAATACGATGCCTGCCCATGGCTGACGGGGGAGAGGGAACCGCGCGGGCGCTGGCCGATGCCACCGGCGGCACGATGCTGACGGCCAGCGCGCACGATCCCCT
>OAWR01000113.1_pt1 | contig 25250 bp, 24 predicted proteins | sample 1476931 | NCBI WGS metagenome assembly OAWR01 (sample SAMEA2580242, study PRJEB22360) | human gut metagenome | biome: human gut; feature: human-associated habitat; material: faeces | place: Denmark | collected 2008/2010 | reverse complement strand
CAAGGTCCTTATGTGCAGGTTTCTGGGCTGGCGAACACGTTATGGTGAGCGCGAGCCGGCGCGCTTAGAAGTCGGAGTGTAAGTGGCCTCAGGCGTGATGGCTCAGGCTTGGCCATTGCACTCAAGGCACTCACACCTCGACTTCTGCATCCGGGGAGCGCGTTATGGCATATGCCGAGCTTGGGATTAGGATCGTAAAAAAACCAACCCATTCAAAAAAAGTGTCCTATTTTTCCGTTAAGTTTGGAAAATAAGACACCTTCTTTTGCGCCTGTGTGTCAATCCAGCCACATTGGCGTATCAAGGTGATTATCGTGGAGCTAACGCCGCAACGACTGATCACCTTCCAATCACTGACTAGTGACTGGTTTTAACGTTGATCCGGTTGATTGCCCGTCGTAGTGCGACTTGCGCCCGCCGTAGATCATCTTGGTTATTTTCATCCTTGGCCTGAGCGATCCGCTTCTTGGCCCGGTCACGTGCAGCTTGCGCACGACTAAGGTCAATATCGCGTTCACGCTCGGCTGAATCAGCGACAATAGAAGCAACATTATCTGAAACTTCCATAAAGCCGCCATTCACCGCAATTGAGTCGTTATGATCACTTGAATCAACCCGCTGAACGTCAACTTCCCCTATTTCAAGGGGCGTGACAATCGGCTCATGATTCGCCATGATCCCCAATTCACCGGCGACCGAATGAACGACTAACATCTTTGCATGATGGTCATATACCAAACCATCAGGCGTCACGATGTTAACCCGCAGAACATTGCTCGTTTCTGCCAAAACGCGTCGCCTCCTTAGTTAGCTGCAGCTTGTGCAGCTGGCTTTTCGTCAGCATCCGTGTCCTGATCATTAGGAGCAAAGCCCATCTTTTTAGCCTTTTCAACGACTTCTTCAATCCGTCCAACTGAACGGAATGCATCTTCTGGATAGTCATCGTACTTGCCTTCCAGAATTTGTTTAAAGCCTTTGACCGTTTCTTCAACCGGTACATAAGAACCCGGCTGACCAGTGAACCGTTCCGCAACGTTAAAGTTCTGTGACAGGAAGAATTGAACCCGACGAGCACGGGCAACGATAACCTTTTCCTCGTCTGATAATTCATCCATCCCTAAGATAGAGATAATATCCTGCAACTCACGGTAACGTTGGAGAACCTGTTGGACTTCTGTTGCGACTTTATAATGTTCTTCACCGACAATTTCCGGGGTCAAAGCACTTGAAGATGACTCCAGCGGATCCACAGCCGGATAAATCCCTTGTTCAGTCAAACGCCGCTCCAAGTTAGTCGTGGCATCCAAATGGGCAAATGTTGTCGCTGGCGCCGGATCGGTATAGTCATCAGCAGGAACATAAATCGCCTGAATCGATGTAACCGATCCTTTTTTAGTCGACGTAATCCGTTCCTGCAACTGACCCATTTCAGTAGCCAACGTTGGCTGATAACCAACAGCTGAAGGAATCCGACCAAGCAAGGCCGAAACTTCAGAACCAGCCTGGGTGAACCGGAAAATGTTGTCGATGAACAGCAGGACGTCTTGACCTTCGACATCACGGAAGTACTCCGCAATCGTCAGTCCAGTCAAGGCAACCCGCATCCGGGCACCAGGCGGCTCATTCATCTGACCAAAGACCATCGCTGTATTCTCCAGAACGCCGCTTTCCTTCATTTCGAAGTAAAGGTCGTTCCCTTCACGGGTTCGTTCGCCGACCCCGGTGAAGACGGAGATGCCGCCATGCTCTTCAGCAATGTTATGAATCAGTTCCTGAATCAAAACGGTTTTACCAACACCGGCACCACCGAAAAGTCCAACCTTCCCGCCTCGCAGGTAAGGTTCGAGCAAATCGATGACTTTGATGCCAGTTTCCAGAATCTCAGAACTGGTATTCAAATCTTCAAATTTTGGTGCATCACGGTGGATGCTGTCACGCCGATGATCAGGTCCAAAAGCCTCACCGTCATCGATCGGGTCACCCAATACATTGAACACGCGACCCAGTGTGTCTTTACCGACAGGCACTGAAATCGGACCGCCAGTATCTTCAACCGCCATGCCGCGTTGCAAACCATCAGTCGAATCCATCGCGATAGTCCGCATCACACCATCACCCAGTTCCAGCGCAACTTCCAGCACAAGCTGAGAGCCGTCCTTACGGGTAATCGTCAAGGCGTTGTTAATTTCTGGCAAATTGTCATTGATTGGGAAGGCTACGTCGACAACAGGACCGATCACTTGCGCGATTTTACCAGTTGAATTTGGCATATTCGTCCTCCTGTTGTAAAAGTGAGCGTGAACCAGCGCGCTTAGAAGTCGGAGTGTAAGTGGCCTTAAACGTGATGGCCCGGTCTTGGCCATTGCGGCTAAGGTCCTTACACGCAGACTTCTGCGCTGGTGAACGCGTTATGAGCGTGACCTGGCGCGGTTAGGGACCGGAGTGTAAGCGGCCTTGGGCGTGATGACCGGGCTTTGGTCATTGCGACCAAGGTCCTTACATGCAGGTCCCTGCGCCAGTGAACGCGTTATGGGCATAAGCTGGCACATTAGAGTCCTGAATGTAAGTGTCTCTAGACTTGATGGCTCGACTCCAGCCATTACAACCAAACTCCTCACAAACAGCCCCCTGCGCCAACAAACGCAATATTTATTCCAATGCTGCCGCACCACCGACAATTTCGGTAATCTCGGTCGTAATCGCAGCCTGTCGTGCTCGGTTATACTGAGTCGACAGATGTGAAATCAGATCATTGGCATTATCAGTAGCACTACGCATAGCAGTTGTCGAAGCCGCGTGCTCCGCTGTTTTCGCATCCATGATCGCACCAAAGATCAAGCTTTCCGCATATTGCGGTAACACCGCATCTAAGACGGCATCAAGATCAGGTTCGACAAGATACTCAACATTGGTATCTTCAACTTCACTGACATCCAAATCACTAATTGGCAACATTTTCTCTGCCCGAAAAGCAGAGGTTAATGTGTTGACATGGTGGTTATAACAAACGTATAGCTCGTCAAAGACACCGTTGTCATACATGGTCACAGCAGTTTTCACAATCTCCCGTACCTCATTAAAAGTCGGGATATCGGAAACGCCACGATATTCATAAGCCAGATTCATACCGCGGGCTTTAAAAAAGTCAGCGCCGACACCACCGATTGCCATCATGACGTAATCGTCAGGGCTTTCGTGGTCATCTTTAATCATCTGCATCATGGCTTTTAATACCGTGCTGTTATAACTGCCGACTAATCCGCGATCACTTGTGATCACAAGATAGCCCGTCTTTTTGACAGGTCGCTTCTGAAGCAAGCTAGCAACGGAAATGACCTGATTCTTATCTGTCTCAGTGTCATCATTCGCAGCAGTAGCTAGTTCAAGAAGTTGACCCGCAGCTAAATGAGTCACAATCTGGCGCACTTTGTCAGAGTAAATTTGATACTTCTTGGCACGCTTTTCGATCTGGCTCAATTTGGCGCCGGAAACCATCTGCATGGCTTGCGTGATCTGACCGGTTTTCTTGGTCGAAGCGATCTTGCGCTTGATATCCATTAATGACTCAGCCATGCGGCACCTCCTTAACCTTTAGCTGCAGCAAGTTGTTTGCTTGTTTGGAAGCCGCCAGCAAACGCCTTAATCTGCGCATCAAGCTTATCGGTATCCGGTAAATTACCGGTATCGCGAATTTGCTTCAGCAGATCAGCTGCATTGCTATCAAAGAAATCAAACATTTCGTCTTGGAAACGGCCAATATCTTCAATTGGAATTGGATCAAGGAAGCCATGGGTCAAGGCATAAAGAATCAGCACTTGCTTTTCGACTGGCAATGGCTTGTGTACCGGCTGCTTCAACACTTCAACTGTTCGACGGCCACGATTCAATTTTGCCTGTGTAGCTGCATCCAAGTCAGAGCCAAACTGCGTAAAGGCTTCAAGTTCACGGAAGGATGCCAGATCCAACCGCAATGTCCCAGCAACCTTCTTCATCGCTTTGACTTGAGCATCACCGCCGACACGAGAAACAGACGCACCAGCATCAATCGCTGGACGTGTGCCCGCATAGAACAAATCACTTTGCAGGAAAATCTGACCATCCGTAATTGAAATAACGTTGGTCGGAATATAAGCAGAAATATCGCCTGCCTGGGTTTCAATCACAGGCAAAGCAGTCATGGAGCCACCACCAAGCTTGTCGCTTAGTTTTGCGGCCCGTTCTAGTAAACGACTGTGCGTATAGAAAATATCCCCAGGATAGGCTTCACGACCAGGCGGACGACGAAGCAGCAAGGACAGCTCACGATATGAAGTTGCCTGCTTGCTTAGGTCATCATACACGATCAAAACGTGTTTGCCATTGTACATGAATTCCTCACCCATCGCCGCACCGGCATAAGGCGCAATGTATAGCATTGGTGCGGGTTCGGATGGGCCAGCGGTTAGCACAATGGTATAATCCATCGCGCCATATTTCTTCAACGTTTCAACTTGGGCACGAACCGTGCTGTCCTTTTGCCCAATCGCAACGTAAACACAGATCATATTTTGATCTTTTTGATTCAAAATCGTATCAATCGCAATTGATGTTTTTCCGGTCTTCCGATCACCGATAATCAACTCACGCTGACCACGGCCGATCGGAACCAAGGCATCAATCGCTTTTAGTCCGGTTTGCAAAGGTTCTGACACGGATTGACGTTGCATAACCCCCGGTGCCTTAAATTCGATTGGGCGGGTTTTATCCGTCTTAATCGCACCTAAGCCATCAACTGGCTGACCCAAGGAGTTAACAACCCGACCAATCATGGCTTCCCCAACAGGAACTTCCATAATACGACCGGTTCGTTTAACCTGGTCACCTTCGCGAATCTCATCGAAGTCACCTAAGATAATGATCCCGACATCATTCGTTTCAAGGTTTAACGCCATCCCGTATGAGCCATTACTAAATTGGAGCAATTCGTTGGCCATGGCATTTTCCAACCCCGTGGCGCGGGCAATCCCGTCACCAATGTAGGTTACAGTGCCAACTTCTTCAGCCGCCAAATCATCTTGATATCCTTCAAGTTGTTTTTTGATCAGAGAACTGATTTCCTCAGTCTTGATGCTCATCCGGTTCACCTCTTTACTTATCTCTAATCTGCCAGCAGTGCCGCTTTCATCTTCTCAAAGCGGTGCTTGACCGTACCATCAATAACCGAACCGCGAGCTTGAATGCGAACACCGCCGATCACACTTGGATCAACGATTTGCTTAAGCTGGGTCAATTTCATGCCAAAACGCTCAGCAATAGAACTGCGTAAAGCATCGGCTTGGTCGGCTGACAAAGCAACTGCAGTCGTCACAGTTGCTGCAATAATGCCGGCTTCATCATCATAGGCGCGATTAAACGTCGTGATAATTGCCGGTAATGCACCGAATCGGCCATACTGTTGGGTCAACTTTAACAAGTTAGCAACAAGTGGGCTTGCATCCTTGGTCAAAGTTGTCAACAAGTTGGCTTTGTCTGCGGCTGAAATTCGGGCATTGTCAAAAATTGTCAGGATTGTTGGATTTTCTTTGAATACAGACGCTAACGCCTGTAACTCTTCATGAACCGTCTCCACCTGATTTTGGTCATGCGCCGCTTCTAACAACGCTTTAGCATAACGCGGTGCAACCATTTGATTAGTGACTGCCATTTGCATCACCTAACCGTTTGATATAGTCGTCGATCAAGTCTTTTTGATCGTCTGCATTAAGCTCCTTGCCAATCAGCTTCTGGGCAATGGTTAAACTTAAATCTGCCACATCATTTTTGGCACTGGCCAGTGCGTCTTTGCGCGCTTGGTCAATGTCCGCTTGCGCATTTTTCTTTAACGTAGCGACTTCGGTGTTAGCAGCGTCAACCAATGATTGGCGTTGTTTTTCACCATTTTCCTTAGCTTGATTGACAATCTTAACAGCATCGGCTTGGGCGTGTTGCAGCGCTTCTCGACGCTTAGCCGCTAATGCCTCGGCATCTTTGCGGGACTTTTCAGCATAATCCAAGTCGCCGGAAATTTTTTGTTGGCGCTCCGCCATCATCTTTGAGACGGGCTTCCAAGCAACTTTCCCGACCGCGATCATCAGGACCAAAAATGTGACGAGCGTGAAGAGTGTGTCACCTAAACTCATCTTTTGCCACTCCCTTCTTTATTGATGACTCAAAATTAACGAAGCATCAACATGAAGGCAATAACAACAGAAATAATCGGAACAGCTTCGATCAAGCCAACACCGATGAACATCGTACCACGCAAGGTCCCGGCCATTTCTGGCTGACGCGCCATACCTTCAAGTGTCTTGCTGATAACCATCCCATTACCGATTGAAGCACCGAGAGCAGCGATGCCAGCGGCGATTGATGCAGCGATGAATTGCATATGAAATTTCCTCCTAAATTAATTACTCGGACACAACTTTGTGTGACGTATAAACCATACCAAGCGTGACGAAAACGTACGCTTGAATACTACCAATGAAGACTGAGAAGCCTTGCCAAACGATCTCAAGCAAGACCCCTGAAACAAAACTAAACGCTCCGCCCGAAAAAGCAAGCTGCCTAATGAGTAAAACTAAAACTTCACCGGCGAAAATATTCCCATACAACCGTAAGGAAAGTGTAATAAAGTTCGTAAACTCTTCCAATAGGTTGATTGGAAGCAGGATTCCGATCGGTGACACATATCCCTTGAGATATCCCTTGAAACCCTTAAAAACAATCCCAAAATAATGTGAAATAACCAATACTGTCATGGCCAATGTCATGGTAATGACAGGCGATGCTGTTGGCGAACGAAACCAGGTGTCTTTGCCAATATCAAGCTCAAGGAACAACCCAATCTGATTACTAATGAAAATGAACAAGAACAGCGTAAATGCAAACAGGTTAAAAGTGTACCGTTGTGAACCGGGAATTGCACCCTTCACAATGCCGTTCGTAAAATTCATAATCCATTCCAAGATGTTTTGCTTTGCGCCAGGCCGCATCTGCAAATTGCGTGACAGCCAAAACACCAGTAAGAATACCAAGATCGCCGAAACCAATACGCCAATGTCATTGGTCAGGTTGAAATTTAAGCCGAAAAGCTTGATCGAGGGATATTGTTCGTTCACAGAATTCACCTCCTTACTGAAGCGGCGTCATATCGTATGTATCATCAAACCGATGATGCAAGATTACGGAGACTTCGATAATCGTTGATACTAGGGTATACCCTTGAAACACAATCATTACTCTAACACCATTTCGATGAAAAGACAAAGCCAGAAAAGCAGAAACTTTTGCCGCCATAGAGGCTTTTTCACTCATGTTTTCACATCAGACAACAGATTCTCCCTGCCTTGACGCACCATAAAAATTATTTTAACTAAAAATGAAAAAGGCATGTGCACGGCCACATGCCAAATCATGTTATTTTGTCCCAAAAAGTCTGTCGCCGGCGTCACCGAGACCAGGAACAATATAACCGTTCTCATTTAAATGATCATCAAGTGCAGCGGCATAAATATCAACATCCGGGTTAGCCGCCTGAACTGCTTTAACGCCTTCTGGTGCCGCCACCAGCACTACCAACCGCATAGAAGTAGCGCCACGCTTTTTGAGCGCTTCAATGGCCATGTTAGCCGAGCCCCCGGTTGCCAGCATCGGATCAACAATGATCAGATCACGCTGGTCAATATCCGGCGGCATCTTAACAAAATACTCGTGCGGCTTTAGCGTCTTTTCGTCACGATACATACCGATATGGCCGACTTTTGCAGCAGGAATTAGCCGCAAGACGCCATCAACCATCCCTAGCCCGGCCCGAAGAATCGGAATCACAGCAAGCTTCTTGCCAGCAAGCTGTTTTTGAACCGTTTTGCCCATCGGCGTTTCGATTTCGATACTTTCAAGCGGTAGATCCCGCGTAATTTCATACACCATTAATTCCGCGATTTCATTAGCGATTTCGCGAAATTCCTTGGTGCCAGCATGCTTGTCGCGAATTAACGTAAGCTTGTGCTGAATCAACGGGTGATTTAAAACTGTAAATTTACCCATGAAGCGCCTCCTGTGAGAACCATTTGTTTGCAAACCCTATCTATGATAAGGGATGACGGGCAGTCAGTGCAAGAACTTCTTGCCGAATTTGATCCAAAACCGGTTGTTCGTCGCGATGCGCAATGGCCATGCTGATGAGTTCTGCCACGCGTTTGCTTTCTTCTGGCGTAAATCCACGCGTCGTAATCGCAGCTGTCCCGACCCGAATGCCGCTGGTTTTAAACGGACCATTTTGCTCGCCGGGAATTTGATTCTTGTTCGTGGTGATATCGACTTCATCCAGCAAGTCCTGAACCTGGCGTCCATTGACCCCGTAACCGGTGACATCGACTAAGACCATGTGATTGTCAGACCCGCCGGAAATCAAGCGTAAGTGTTCATCCTCCTTGAAACCTGCCACCATCGCATGCATGTTGTCAATAATCTGCTGCGCGTAAGGCTTAAACGCCGGCTGCAACGCTTCGCCTAATGCCACCGCCTTAGCTGCCACTACATGATCCAGTGGTCCGCCTTGAATGCCGGGGAACAAGGCTGAATTAATTGCTTTGCCATACTCCGCCTTAGCCAAAATCATGCCCCCACGCGGTCCCCGCAAGGTCTTATGCGTTGTGGTCGTGACCACATCTGAATACGGCACCGGATTCATGTGCAATCCCGCCGCAACCAAGCCCGCAATGTGCGCCATATCAACCATTAAAAAGGCACCGACATGATCAGCAATTTCGCGGAATTTTTTAAAATCAATTTCCCGACTGTAAGCGGACGCACCAGCCACAATCAAACGCGGCTTGACTTGTTCTGCCTGCTCGCGAATTTTGGCATAGTCGAGGCGCTCTGTTTTCGGGTCCAAACCATAATGGTAGAAATGATATTCCTGACCACTAAAACTGACTGGACTGCCATGGGTGAGATGCCCGCCATCCGTCAAGTCCATGGCCAAAACCTTATCGCCGTCTTCAAGAAACGCCCGATATGCCGCCATGTTTGCCTGCGAACCAGAATGCGGCTGAACATTGGCAAATTCAGCACCAAAAAGCTTCTTCGCCCGCTCAATAGCAAGATTTTCAACCACGTCTATGTATTGATTGCCACCGTAATAACGATGACCGGGATAGCCTTCAGAATACTTATTCGTCAACACCGACCCTTGTGCCGCCCGCACTGCCGGAGAAACAATATTTTCCGAAGCAATTAATTCGATATTATGTTCCTGACGCGCTTCTTCTTCGTGAATTGCGCGGAAAACTTCTGGATCATGCGCCATTAAATCCATGCCTACCACTCTCCTTTTAAAATCGATTCATCCACCTATCGATAGATGATCGCCGTTTAACCCGTGCAAACTAGCAAATGCCAAAGCACGTTGACTAGATTTCCCCAACACGTTGCGCTTAATCATAACGCGTTCACCGGCGCAGGGATCTGCGTGTAAGGACCTCAGGCGCAATGGCCAAAACCCGGCCATCACGCCTGAGGCCGCTTACACTCCGATCCCTAACCGCGCCGGTTCACGCTCACAAAAATAGCCAACCGACTTGTTGCTGTCAGTTGGCTATATTATAGCAAATCAAAACCGATCCGTTGGCATATTCGGTTGATAGTGCATGTTCCCAGCCGATTTAAGCAGTCGATTCATATAAGCGGCACTTAATTCGCTGTAGCTAAAGGCTTGAGCCAGCACGAGTGTCACGTCCGGATGTAAGTCAAACCAGCGCAACCCGGCAAATAAGGCATGTGTAGCACTGGTAATATCTTGACCCAACGAGTAACTAGGCACATCGGGAAAATGGGCAAGAATCGGATCCGTTGCCAAAAGTCCAAAAGTTTGGCCCGTCTTTTTAGCCCACGCCACTGCATCATCAAATTGATCAATCGTATCCACTACAACGACTTGCGCTGCTGGTGCGTAATGTTTGTATTTCATCCCCGGCGCTTTCGGTGCTTCGTTTTTGCCTACGTGATGCGCCGCCGAGTCGACTGGTCCAAGCAACGGTTCCAATTCATGCGGTCCAATTGCACCCGGTCGCAAAATAGCTGGTGGGGTCACGGTTAAATCAATAATGGTTGATTCAACTCCGACTCGGGTTGGCCCATCATCAAGGACGCCGGCAATTTTATCGGCTAGATCGTGCAACACGTGATCGGCCGTTGTCGGACTTGGCTTGCCCGATGTATTGGCAGACGGTCCCACAATCGGCACGCCAGCGGTTGCGATCAACTTTCGGGTTAACGCGTCATCCGGATTGCGAAATGCCGCGGTTTGCAACCCGCCTGTCACCTTCATTGACAAACGCCCTGGCAAAATATTCAAAATAATCGTCAGCGGCCCCGGCCAAAAGGTGTCCATGAGTTTCGCCGCATCCGGGGTAATCGTGGCATACTGACTAACCATTGCCGCATCGGCTACCGTCACAATCAATGGATTATCCGATGGGCGCCCCTTAGCAGCATAAACTTGACTAACCGCCGTAACATTAGTCGCATCCGCTCCCAACCCATAAACCGTTTCAGTTGGAAAAGCGACCAACTCACCACGTTTTAAAGCGGCTGCTGCTTCCGGAATATCTGATTCATGATAACGTTTTGCCAAAATGATGCCTCCATATCCATTGACTGTTCGTTTTTACTAAAATACCACATCATCGGACTTGAGCTGAAAGATGACGTGTCTTCTTCTGACAATGGCAACCTAAAATTGAAGTTTGACCATGCGCGGATGCCCAGCCATGTCGCGGCGAAAAGTTGCTTGAGCTTGCGGCAGCTTTTCAGCAAATAATTGTCGCAGTGCCGGTTCCTGATGATAGCCAAACTCCAAATACGCTGCGCCATGCGGGTTTAGATGTTGCGGCAGTTCAGTGACAAACCGTTCAAATAATGCCAAGCCATGATGATCAGCAAACAGCGCCAACTTGGGTTCATACCGTAACGTACTTTGATCCATCACCGAGGTTTCTTCAGGCGCAATGTAAGGCAGATTGGTCACCACAAAATCAAAGCGTCCAGGCAGGTGGTTGAATAAATCACTGGTCACAAAATGCACGTTCACTTTCTGTGCCGCGGCATTGTGCTTCGCGACAGCCAAAGCGGACGGGGAAACCTCGCTCAACGTCATGTCAATTTGTGGCAACTGACGGGCGAGGGTTAACCCAATCGCCCCACTGCCTGTCCCCATATCGAGGCCGGTTTGTGCATTCGTTTGCTCCTCTGCAACCCATGCAACAAGTTCTTCGGTTTCAAATCGGGGAATTAAAACCGCTGGGGTCACAGCAAACATCGTGCCAAAAAAAGGCGCTTGACCGGTAATGTATTGTGCCGGCTCAAAGTTGGCCAATCGCGCAACATCCGCCTGAAATTGACGCCAGGCAGCATCCGGCATCGGATCTTGGCGATGCAAAATCAATTGGCTCGGCGTCCAGTCAGCGCGTGTCATGAGGACGTACCGAGCGCCGTCGGGATCAACTTTTTGCTTGGTCAATAACAAAGACGCCCACTTGAGCGCCTCAGCATATGTTTTAGACATTGAGCGATTCCATCTTCTGCGCCTGATCGTGGACAATCAGCGCATCAATAATTTCATCCAGTTCGCCATTCATAATGCGGTCCAGCTTATTAAGCGTCAAGCCAATACGGTGATCGGTTACCCGATTTTGTGGGTAATTATAGGTTCGAATGCGTTCGGAACGATCACCGGTCCCAATCGCATTCTTACGATTTTGATCGTATTTTTCCTGATTTTCGGTTTCGTAATAGTCATAAACCCGTGACCGTAAAATTTGCATGGCCCGGGCACGATTTTCCTGCTGACTACGCTCGTCTTGCATGGAAACAACAATCCCGGTTGGAATATGGGTCATCCGGACCGCTGAACTGGTCTTGTTGACATGCTGACCACCGGCACCGGAAGAACGGTAAACATCCGTCCGAATATCTTTAGGGTCAATCTTCAAATCAACCTCGTCATATTCCGGCATGACACCAACAGTTGCGGTACTGGTATGCACCCGGCCGGCACTTTCGGTTACTGGAACCCGTTGCACGCGGTGGGCACCGTTTTCGTACTTAAGCTTGGAGTATACGTTGTCACCGGTAATCATCACGACGACTTCTTTATAACCGCCGACTTCAGTAGGGGTTGAATCAACAATCTCCGCCTTCCAGCCTTGCCGTTCCGCATAGTGCATGTACATATTCAACAAGTCGCCAGCAAAAAGACTCGCTTCGTCACCACCGGCAGCCCCGCGAATTTCCATAATAATGTTCTTATCGTCATTCGGGTCCTTAGGCAGCATCAGCACCTTAATCTTCTCTTCAAGATCGGCCTTTTGCTTCTGCAAGTCCTCCAGATCTTCCTTAGCCAGCGCTTCCATGTCTTCGTCTTTACTCTCACGAAGCACTTCTTCGCTTTCTTTAATATCAGAAAGCACCTGTTTATATTTCTTATAGGCAGCCACAACATCTCGCATGCCGCCTTCTTCTTTGGACAAAGCCAAGTAACGTTTCGTATCACTGATAACCTCAGGATCCGACATCAACTCTTCTAGTTCCTCATAACGAACCAAAAGCCCGTCCAACTGTTCAAAAATCTTATCCATAAAATCCTCCTGAGCGTGAGCCAGCCCGGTTAGAAACCGGAGTGTAAGTGGCCTTAGCCGTGATGGCCGGGCTTTGGCCATTGCGGCTAAGGTCCTTACACGCAGGTTTCTGGGCTGGCGAACGCGTTATGATAGAGCGCGAACCGGCGCGGTTAGAAGTCGGAGTGTAAGTGGCCTCAGACGTGATGGCCGGGCTTTGGCCATTGCGGCTGAGGTCCTTACACGCAGACTTCTGCGCCGGTGAGCGCGTTATGACAGAGCGCGAACCAGCCAAACCACACCGACCAAACATCTATTCCTCATCCTGATCAATCCGATCTAACGGCGGGTGAAAATAATGATGCCGGCAAACCGGATAATACGATTCATTGCCACCAATCAAAACCTGCTCGCCTTCGTACACCGGTTTACCATCATGAATCCGTAAATTCATAATCGCCTTTTTCGCGCAAAACCAGCAAATCGTCTTCATTTCTTCAATCTTATCCGCATACAGCAACAAATATTTTGAACCTTCAAACAGCTCATTGCGGAAATCGTTCTTCAAGCCAAACGCCATGACTGGAATATGCAACTCGTCAACCACCCGCGCAGCTTCAAAAATATGATGCTTCTGCAAAAACTGCGCCTCATCAATTAAAACACATGCCGCTTTCGGATCAGTCGTTTTAATGACATCATACAGATTCGTTTCATGCGCAATCGGAATCGCAGTCCGCTCAAGACCAATGCGACTGGCGATCATGCCAACACCGGCGCGATCATCCACGGCGCTGGTCATTAAAATCACGCGCTTATTTTGTTCTTCATAATTGTGGGCAACTTTCAGAATTTCAATACTTTTTCCTGAGTTCATTGCGCCATAACGAAAGAAAAGCTGGGCCATATGCCGCCTCCATTTAAAATCTCACGTCTCACAGTATAACGGATTTTTTTCGCAAAGAACACTCCGGCTGCCGGTTTGATTTCAAGTTATGCTAAAATAGTCCCATTAAGTTGAGAGGAAGAACGCCGTGGCATTTTCAGCAAAAGCCAGCCTGGCAACTGCCATTGGTCGCAGCAGCTACTGGTTCTTACACACATTTTTCAAAGGTGGATCGAGTCTCCCCGGAAAAATCGCTAACCGCCTCGATCCCCATGTTCTGCAAGCATTAGGCCATAACTATGATGTGATCGTGGTCACCGGTACGAATGGTAAAACGCTCACAACTAGCTTGATCGTCAAGGTACTCAAACAAAAATATCAGGAAGTCCTAACCAATCCCACCGGCTCCAACATGTTACAAGGGATTACGACCGCTTTTTTAGCCCAGCCCAAAAGCGGTCATGGTCGCGGGATCGCTGTTTTGGAAGTCGACGAAGCCAATGTCGCTCCCGTTGCCGCGCAGTTGAAGCCTAAAGCGTTTGTGCTGACCAATATTTTCCGTGACCAAATGGACCGCTATGGTGAGTTTTACACAACTTACCAAAAGATTCTTGATGGTATCACGCTTGATCCCACCGCTGTCGTGCTTGCTAATGGGGATGCGCCGATTTTCAGTTCGCGGAAGTTGCCCAATCCGATTTATTATTACGGCTTTACGTTGACCAACGAAGGCGATCACAAGGCCCCGCCGAATACGGATGGCGTTCTTTGCCCGGTTTGCCAGCACATTTTGCATTATCACGCTTTGACTTACGCTAATCTAGGTAACTTCTTCTGTCCTAATTGCGGTTTCAAACGACCTGAGTTGACCTATCAAGTTAATGCCGTTACCAAAATGACGCCGCAAAGCAGTGAGTTTGTCATTGACGGTCAGCCGTGTCACATTGACATTGGCGGCATGTACAACATCTACAATGCCCTTGCCGCATTTGCAGTTGGCCGAACGTTTGATGTCAGCCCTGAACAAATCAGCCAAGCGTTTGCCTACGATGAAAAAGTCTTCGGACGCCAAGAAGTCATTCAACTCGGGGCCAAAAAGCTAACATTGATTTTAGTTAAAAATCCCGTTGGCCTGAATCAGGTTTTGAGCATGATTCAAACCGCCAAGCAGCCTTTTGGGTTTGCGATGCTACTGAACGCCAATTACGCGGATGGTATTGATACGAGCTGGATTTGGGACGGCAACTTTGAAGAATTCGTTGCGAGCAAAAAAGCCGCCGACTACCTGGTTGGCGGCGAGCGCTATCAAGATATTGCCCTAAGGCTGAAAGTAGCGGGAGTGCCAGAAACCAAGCTTACCATTAAGCCAGATCTCGGCGACGTGCTCACGACGCTTCAGGAAATGCCGCAGCAACAACTCTATGTCCTCGCAACGTACACGGCGATGCTGCAACTACGGAAAAAACTCAGTGATGGTGGCTATATTAAAGGCGGTTTTTAAGCGGTTAAAGCTAACATACACACAAAAACAGGGTCGTGAATGTCGGCCCTGTTTTTGTGTACGCATTACTGGTCTAATATCGGCTGATCATTCAAAAACCGGTGAACCAACTGATCGCGTCTTCCCAGAAATTCCTGATTGGGCTGCGGATGGACGCGATTCGTCAAGACAATCAGTGCCAGTTGACTTTGCGGTTGAACCAACCAAAAAGTTCCGGTATAGCCAGTGTGATAAAGCCATAAGCGGCCCTGATTGTCATGTCTGAGATCCCATCCGAGACTGCGCCCAAGATGATGAACGGTCCAGTCACGCGTTAGGTCTTGGGCATGTTTTGGCCAAGCTTCAGCGGTTCGAAGTCCGAATAAATACTGGGTAAATATGATCAGATCATCCAAACTGGCAAATAAGCCGGCTGCCCCACTATGCGCTCCTAAAATGGCACTCTTGGGATCATGCACAACCCCGCGTCGTAATCCCGAAAGTGGCTGATAAGTAGTCGGCACACATTGGGCTGTTTCAGGTTGAAAAGTGGCTCGTGGCAAATCCAGTGGCCGCAAAACCTGCCGTGTCACTAGTTTTTGAATCGGTTGGTGATACACTTTCTCAAGTGCCCAACCAACCAGCAGCAAATTCACATCTCGGTAAACCACCTTGCGATTCACTTCATTTGTCACCGCTAATTGAGTCAGCAGCGCATGTTTTAAAGCCGGGGCAGGCAAAGCATCGCGATGAGGAATGTACCCCTCAAGTCCCGATGTATGCGTCAGTGCCTGCTGAAACGTGGTCGCATGTGGAAACGCCGGCAACAGCTGTTTTAACGGCATCGTTGGCGCAACCAGCCCATGATCCCACGCCTGCAAAAAGACAGTGGTAGTGCCGACAACCTTAGTTAATGAAGCAATATCATAAAGCATCTTAGGCCGCAGCGGTTCCGGATGCGGCAGCCACTGCGCTTCACCTGCCACCTTGGTTTGAACCCGCTTACCGGTTAACAATGCAACACTAAAACCCGGCACAATCTGCTCCGCTACCCATTTTTGCAACCCTGTCGTTACTGCTTGAAAATCCATCCTGGCCTTCTTTCCGATCCAAGGCCAGATCGGTTACGCCACTCGAAACCATAGCGTCAGTCGATTCGGCCCAGCGATCATCAAAAACTGGTTCTCATGGTGATAATCGTAATCCGTTAAGCCAGCCGCATCAAGGTTCATCAAAATATTGGCCATCGTCATTTTGTCAGGCAAAATAAAGCTCACATAGTCCAATCCATACATATCAGGCGTAGGTAAAAATAATTTGGGATCCCGGCGTAAATTAATCCCAATGTGATGGCGATAGTCGCCTGCAGCAAGAAAGATCTCATCTTTTACCTGTGTTGCCTTTTCGCGAAACCCAAGTCCTTGCTCCAAATAATGACTGGTCGTTTGTAAATCAGCCACTCGAAACTGAACGTAGCCGATCGCCGTCCCTGATGGCAGGCGGTCATAATCGCGCACCGCATGCTTGCCAATTTCTTCGGGATCAAGCGCCTGTTCCACTTCATCATCCCAATTGTATTGACGCTCCTCTTGATACTGTTCAATTGCACGATCAATTGTAAAGGCCACGCCATTACCTTCCGGATCATGCGCCAAAAAGCCTTGCCGATAATTTGTCTGAAATGCCTTGGTCACTGCCTGATCCTGCTTAACAATGCGATACGCCGCCCCTAAAGCCCCCGGATTCGGTAATAAAATGGCAAAATAATCCAGTCCGGTGACCGCTTCTTGAGGGGTTAATCCGCTAATCTCATGCAACACGACTAACACCTGCTGATTTAACCGCGTACCCAGATAAACCGTACTGCCGTTTTGCCGCAATAAATCCAACCGCGCAACGTCTTGATACCAGCGACTCACCTTGGCCAAGTCAGCCACTTTAAGCGCAATAAAATCCACGCGTGTTTCTTCCGGCAATGGAATTCCTGCCATGTTGACCCTCTCCTTCTCATTCATCCATGAGATCCTAACGCCTTTAACCTTTTGTTGCTGCCAACAGCATAATGAGTCTTCATCTTTTTTGCCAATAAAAAGCTTGATGCGCATGAGTACAAGGATCGGTTTGCAAAAATTCTTAATCTTTTTTAAAGTTAAGAGGAAGTAATACTTGCAAAAATTGTTATTTTTGGCAGGTTGTTACTTAAGTCGTTTATTTTGATTTGTGAGGCTTTCAAATGAAAATTTTAGGTATTTACGGCGGGCAGGATCCTGATGGGTTGACGGCTAGCCTAGTTAAAACAATTCTTGCCGGTGTTACGGCGCCGGCAACAACCGAGTTTATTGACTTAAATCAGTACCAACTGCGACCTGATCGCCCCGGTCAGACCAACCCCGTGCTAGACGAACTCGAGGAAAAGTTGCACGCGGCTGATGTGTGGATTCTTGGAACACCCACCTACTTTGGAACCGTGGCTGGACAGTTTAAGCAGTTACTCGATTGTTTACGCCATCGCATCACTCGGATGACGCATCAAGGGGATACGCTTCCGGGAAAGTTTAAAGATAAACATTACGTTAGCGTCACCAGTTGTTTTGCCACCGGTCTGGACAACACGTTTACGCACCAGACCGATGCGACCCTTGTCACCATCGACAAAGCCATGACCGCTGCCGGTTTACATAAAATTACTGAACTGGTTCTCCCGCATACTTGGGGCATGACGGCTTTACCAGCGGCCAAGGTCAAACAAGCACAAGCGCTCGGGGCAAAATTGGCCACTTTTAAAAAGAAGGATGATGAGACTTTGAAACGTTACTTATTGTTGTTCGGCATGATCGCGGTAATGGCTTTGGCAACCATGGGTATCCAGCAACTCATACCAGGTGTGGCAACCAACTTCTGGTGGCGCTATGTCAGCTTTGTTGTCATCTTTTTCGTCTTACTTGCTTGTTTGCTACACTACGCAACGTTTATGCGGCACAAGCGGCGGTAACGCTAAAAGGGTCCCGAAGACAAGATCGTTCTTGTCTTCAGGACCCTTTTTCATGTCACAGAATAAAAACATTTTCCCTGCAACGCAATATTTGTCTAGGTCTCAGCATCATTGCAAACTAACTTAAATCGCGACATTGCCACTGAACTGACTGTTGTACAAATCAGCATAAAAGCCGTTTTTAGCCATTAGTTCGTCATGATTCCCGGTTTCAACAATTGAGCCGTGATTCATCACGATAATCTTGTCGGCATCCCGAATCGTCGACAGCCGGTGGGCGACCACGAAGCTCGTACGATCAGTCAGCAAACGGTTCATAGCGTGCTGAATATGAATTTCCGTCCGCGTATCGACCGAGCTGGTAGCCTCGTCCAGAATAAGAATTTCCGGATCTGCCACGAAGGCTCGAGCGATCGTCAACAACTGTCGCTGACCTTGCGAAATGTTTGAGGCTTCTTCGTTCAGAATCGTGTTGTAGCCATCCGGTAACTGCCGCACAAAGTTGTCGACATGGGCTGCTTTGGCCGCGGCCAATACTTCGTCGTCAGTTGCGTCTTCGCGGCCATATTTCAAGTTATCCCAAATCGTGCCGGTAAACAGCCAAGTATCCTGAAGCACCATCGCAAAATGCGCGCGAACATCCTCTCGCTTCATATCGCGGGTATCGGTACCATTCAAGCGAATCGATCCGCCGCTAATATCATAAAAACGCTCTAGCAGGTTGATGATCGTTGTTTTCCCCGCACCGGTCGGCCCGACAATCGCGACCATCTCACCTGGTTTGACTTGCAGGTTATAGTCCTTGAGCAACAAGGCATCCGGGGTATAACCAAACTGAACATGATCCATGACCAGTTTGTTAGGATCATTGGCCACTGCCGGCACACCAGACGGCTCATCCTGCATGTCTTCTTCATCCAACACCGCAAAGATCCGCTCGGCACTGGCAATAGTGGATTGAATCGTATTGGCCAAGTTAGCAAGCTGGGAAATCGGCTGGGAAAATTGCTGCATATATTGAAGGAAGGCCTGAACATTCCCAAGGGTGATCGTGCCATTAGAAACTTCAATGCCACCCATAATCGCAACAAACACGTAACCAATGTTGTTTAGGAAAATCATAAGCGGCATGATGATCCCGGAAACAAACTGTGCTTTCCACGCTGCATCATAAAATGCCTGATTCTGGCCTTCAAACGCCTCTACTTCATCATCTTCGCGGTTAAAACTCTTAATAATCACCTGACCGCCATAAGTTTCTTCAACTTGATTATTCAAGAGACCTAAAGCTTTTTGCTGGGCGGCAAAGAACCGTTGCGATTTTGGCGCGACAATCCCGACAACAATTAAGCCCAGCGGAATCGTTACCAGCGCAATCAGCGTTAACTTCCAGGAAATCGTAAGCATCATCCAAATGGTTCCCACGAACATAACTGCACTGGTCACCATCTGCGTCAGACTTTGTTGCAGTGTCGAGGCGATGTTATCCATATCGTTAATCGCCCGTGACATAATATCGCCATTACTATGCGTGTCATAATACTTGATCGGCACAGTCTTCATCTTGTGCTTGAGATCTTTACGCAACTGGTAAACCGTATTCTGCGAGATCCGAGTCATGATGAACTGCTGCAAGAAACTAAACAGTGCACTACCCAAATACAGAACCAAGACGATTAAAATAATCTGTTTGATCTTATCAAAATCAATTGGATAGTTGCCAACAGCGATACCGGCCTTTTGCTCCGCTTGGCCTTTCATAACCCCTTTAAAAATCTCGGTTGTAGCTTCCCCCAAGATTTTTGGTGTGCGAATTTGAAAGACGGTCGAAGCAATGGCCAAGACTAGCACCGCAATAATACCAATCAGACGGTTGCGCATGTAACCAAATAACCGCGCTGTTGTGCCCCAGAAGTTCTTCGGTTTTTCAACGAGACCACCACGGCCAGGACCCATCCGTGGGCCAGATGGCTGCTTGGTCGTTTGGGCTTTGTGATTGTCTGCCATTATTGCTCGTCTCCTTCCCGAATCTGTGACTTGATAATCTCCTGATACGTTGGATTGTTGGCTTTCAACTCGGCATGCGTACCTTTACCAACCATCTTACCTTCGTCTAGCACGACAATCGTATCAGCATCTGCAACTGTCGAAACCCGCTGACCAACAATCACAACCACCTTGGTCTGAATCTTGGCATCGGCTTTCAAAGCTGCACGCAGATTCGCATCGGTTTTGAAATCCAACGCCGAAAACGAGTCATCAAAGACATAAATCGAGGCGTCCTTTACCAATGCGCGAGCGATGGCTAGTCGCTGCCGTTGTCCACCAGAGAAATTGCCGCCGCCTTGTTCAACCTGATAATCAAGACCTTCTGGGTTAGCTTCAATAAAATCGCGGGCCTGGGCAATTTCTAGGGCATGCCAGATGTCATCATCAGTCGCGTTTTCATTCCCATATTTCATGTTATCGCGAACACTTCCGGTGAAGAGGTTCGCTTTTTGCGGTACAAACGCAACAGCTTCATGCAGTTTTTTTAAATCAACTGCTTTAACGTCTTCACCATCGACGCGTACGGCCCCTTTTTCCACGTCATAAAAGCGCGGAATGAGGTTGACCATCGTCGTTTTACCACTCCCGGTACCACCAATGATGGCTAAGGTCTGTCCGCCTTTTACCTGAACATCAATGTCACGCAAGGCCGGTTCTTCGGCATGGTGATAACGGAACTGAACATGGTCAAATGCCAATGCCGGATGAGCGGTATCTAATGCTTTAGGCGCTTCTGGTGTGGTGATCCGACTTTGTTGTGCCAGAACATCATTCAAACGTGCCGCTGATGCCTGAGCACGCGGAATGAACACGAAGATCATGGAAAGCATCATGAAACTCATCAGAATCTGCATCGCGTAAGTCATAAACGCGATCAAGTTCCCGGTTTCAAGCGCCTGTTGAGCAATTAAATGGCCGCCCCACCAAGTGATACCGATATTGGTACCACTCATAATCAAGGTCATGACCGGGAAAACAGCGGCAATAATTGAGAAGACCTTGACCGCATTTTGGGTGTAATCCTGATTGACTCCTTCGAACCGATTCTGTTCAAAATCATCTTGCCGAAACGCCCGAATGACCCGCACACCGGTTAAGCCTTCACGGAAAACCAGATTAATATTATCAGTCTTTTTTTGCATCGCCTTAAACAGCGGGACAGCAAAATACATAATGATGACTAGAAAAAGGGCCAATAATGGCAAGCTAATCAAAAACACCATCGTCAATGTATGACTCTTTTGATACGCCAGAAAACTTGCGCCGATCAACATAATCGGTGCCATGATCATCATCCGCAAAATCATCATCCAAACATTTTGAATCTGCGTGACATCGTTGGTCGTTCGGGTAATCAGCGAACTGGTCCCGACTTTATCCATTTCGTCATGCGAATAGTTGATGACTTTACGATAAACATCTGACCGTAATTTTTGACCTAACTTTTGTGATGTGCGCGATGCAAGAAAGACATTTCCTACGCTCGCCAGAATACTGAGCAAGGCAAAAAGAATCATTTTCATCCCGGTTGCCCAAATATAGTCAATATCACCTTTGGCACCCCCGTTATTAACAATATCGGCCGTTAAATTCGGCAAGTACAGATTACTCATGACCTGAACAATCATAAATAATATGGCGCCAATGACGGCCAGTCCTGACATTCGCTTTTTTGCAAGCTTAAGCATAATTTCCTCCTAACAGTTGCTTTGGACCCCGCGTATAGTCCAGTGTGATGCGTTGCTAACGCTGCTGACGATCACTGGCAACACCAAATTGCAACCAGTCAAGGAGCTGATGACTACGCCGTTTTAATTCGGCGACCGTAATCGGCTTACCTTCAGCCTGGTGCGAATAGTAATAACCGATTGTCTGCATGAACATGCCGACAATCTGGCGAATCAGCAAACTAATCTCATCATCCGTTTGAATCCGGAGGCGACTGCGATCAATGCTGGTTAACAAAAACGCATGAATTTCACCATGCCCGTGCGGTGGCTTGGAAAATGGCACATCCGACTTTGCCATTTTGGTGGCACTCCGAATATCCATGTGCAAAAAAACATTCCGATACAATGCAGCATGTGGGCCATGAGTGAGCGCTGTGATCACTTTGTCAAAAAATTCTGACATCGCCGCAAACAAATCGCCATGATGTTTGGTCATCACTTGTTGTAAGAATGCCACCGTCCGCTGTCGGACATTTTCCAGCAAATAAAAATAAAGATCCGCCTTATCATCGAAATACTGATAATAGCTGCCACGCGGAATACCGGCTTGCTTAATAATATTACTAATGCTAGCTTCATTAAATGGTGCCCGCGCAAACTCTTGATAAGCCGCATCCATTAATCGCTGTTGCTTAGCTTTTGGCAATCGAAAAAAAGTTGCTTTCGGCATGGCGACCTCCTTCCTAGTCTTCATCTATTCGTCAATTTGGAAAGTGTTTCATTATGACATCCCGTCATATGACAAGGTGTCATTATAGACGCCCATGCCACAAAATGCAATCAAAAAATAGAAGTATCAACTTTTTCTTGGATCTATAGAGATGATTTTCCCGTTAACTTTGGCATGATTCCTGATAGTACTTGTTCCATGAAGGTCACTTGCTCCTCTACTCTTGTTGGTAACTTAATTAGCGAAGCGGGCCTCTTTTTAAACTCCTCCTCATGGCTCTATTATTTGGACCTATCGCCTTACCGATAGAAATTCTACACTAACTCAAAAACGGCAAATTCAGTCAATGGTCTGAATTTACCGCTTGCAACTGTTTTTGAGGTTGGTTTCAATAGCTTCTCTAACTAACGAAGTTCTTCTAACATTGATTACTCTTTACCTTGGTCAATACTTTGAGGTTCATTCTGATGATCGTCCTTTTGAGGCTCATCATGGCGCAACGCCAAGATGTCTGATTCGCGAATCAAATTGACTCCACGCAGGCGCATCCCCTTGTCAGTCACATCTACTCGTGTCACGCTGGTATTTTTTAACAACCCCAGCGGTAACTGTTCCGGTGCCAACTGATAGATTAAGGCACTCAATAATAAGCCATGCGACACCACCAAAATGTCTCTGTTATCAGGACTTTGAGCATCAATCTGCGCAAACGCTTGGCGAACTCGCGCTAGCAGATCCGGCAAGTCTTCAGCCTGATGGGTCGGATCGGCATTGCGAATGGATCGGATCAACCCGGCAAAACGCTGTGAACCCACCCACGCGCGCCATGATGCCGTCAAGCCATAGCGGCGAATTGTCCGCGTCATCACAGCATTGCCAGGATCGCCTTCCAGTCCGCCAAAATAATATTCACGTAAAGCCGATAACTTGATTAACGCCGGTTGCGGTTGATGACCCGCAATAATTCGCCTAGCCGTTTCAATCGCCCGTTCGCGATCGCTTGAAAAAGCCTTGACAAATGGTATCGGCCGCAACAATTCACCCAACCGATCTGCAGCATCACGCCCTTTTGCTGTCAAGTTTGCGTCGGTAATCCCCTGCAGCTGACGAGCAACATTCATCGGCGTCTCACCATGTCTGACTAAATACAATCGTTTTGTCATGCTTTTAACCGCTCCTATATATCTGTGCTGGTGGACTTATCAACTTAGCGTAAACTTATAACTTGGTCACTGGGACGCGTGTAAGAGCCTTGGACGCGGCGGTTACCGCTCTTTTCCTAAACGCGTTCCCCGGCGCAGGAATCTACGTGTAAGGACCTTTGTCGCAATGGTCAAAGACCGGCCATCACGGCTGAGGCCACTTACACTCCGACTTCTAACCGGGCCCGCTCACGCTCTCTATTATGTTATCATGAATTTCGTAAATAATTTTGATTTGAATGGAGGTCTTTTTGTGATTGACGCAGCCATTATGATTCTGGCATATGCGCATGACCATCCGCAAAGTTATCAGGTTCGTCAGGTACCGTATCAAAATGTTGCTAGTATTTTACTTGACGACCAAGTTATTTTCCCGCAACAACAAATTTTCTTTCCACCGAATCGGCTGCGGGTTATTCGACTACCAGAGCACTTTTCTTTTGACAATCCTGACATTAGTGCTTGGTTGCTAAGCTTGTTGCCTGATTTAGGTGAAGATGTTGAAGCCCCTTCCTCTGATCAGATGTGGCTCACGACCAGCCATTTGACCAAGGCCAAGCAGTTACTCATTGAGGTTTCTTTTGAATAGCACTGTCAAAGCCGTCTTAACCCGCGGATTACGTGCGGTATTGATGGCTTTCTTCTTATTCATCGCCCGCGCCTTTTTAACCTGGCCGTGGTTGGCGTTCATTATCGCTGCTTTCTTGATCTATACGTGCGGGTGCTTTGCTTATGCTGGGTTTTTGGCTTGGGTGCAGCGTGTGTGAAACTTTTGGGATCATAAAAATAAAAAAGGCAGACCAGCTATATTATAGGTTTGCCTATTCTTTGTGGTGCTATATGGTGATATTTTGATGCTTTTTTAAAAACACCAGTAGCTCTGAAAAACAACTAAAAACCGCGACCCACAAGGCTTCATAAGCGCTTGTGAATCGCGGTCACTGTGAACTGCTTGGGTAGATAGGGATCGAACCTATGATTATGGATTCAGAGTCCACTGCGTTACCACTTCGCTACTACCCAGTAACTTAACAACGAGTAATATCTTAAAAAAAAATCGCGCACTTGTCAACGACTTTTTTGATGAAGGTGCAAAAAAGTTAATTCTGGCGTAAACTATTACCAATACTTAAGAAGTGAGGCGCAAGAATGAAAATTGAATCTGCATGTACTTCGATTCTGGTTGGTAAAAAGGCCAGTATTGACGGTTCAACGATGATCGCTCGTAACGATGACACGTTTAGTCCCCTGACGCCGCAACGGTTCTATATGCACGCCGGATGGAAAGGCGAGAAATCCTTGCACGTCAAGTCACCGCTGAATGGCTTCGAGGCGGATTTGCCTGAAAATGGTTATCGCTACAACGCTGTTCCAAACGTTGAAAACGATAAACTTGGCGACTACGAAGAAAGCGGCATTAATGAACGTAACGTTGCAATGTCGGCAACGGAAAGCACTTATGGCAATGAACGGGCATTGGGTTTTGATCCGCTTGTCAAAGACGGTCTGGATGAAGACTTGATTGTTAATATGGTACTGCCTTTCATTGAATCGGCTCGTCATGGCGTTGAATACCTTGGCCAGCTCATCAAACAATATGGTT
>OAWR01000110.1_pt1 | contig 26155 bp, 16 predicted proteins | sample 1476931 | NCBI WGS metagenome assembly OAWR01 (sample SAMEA2580242, study PRJEB22360) | human gut metagenome | biome: human gut; feature: human-associated habitat; material: faeces | place: Denmark | collected 2008/2010 | reverse complement strand
TGTCTGATGCCCCGCCCGTCGCCCGGGGGCGGGCCCGTGGGAGCCGAATCCGCAGGTCGGCGTCGCCACCAGCATCATCCCGTTGAGCGAGCCGACGAAACCGTTGCGATGGTCATGGCCCACAACCACTCCTATATATCCGTCCGTGTCGCGCAGTGCGGCGAACTCGCCGCAATCCTCGTCAGGACAGCTCACGCCTTCGCCCAGATAGCCGCCCGGAAGCGTCCGGTCATCATCGAGCACGTAATACTGCGCATCGTACTTGCGATACCCCTGTATGGCGTTATCGGCGTTCGCCGGCATGGCCTTCAGCACGTCATAATACTGCGGCAACGGCATATGCTGGAACACCAGGGAGCGGACGCCGAGCCACCGCGGCACGTCGTGCACGAAACGCAGCGCGGCGTCGCTCGGCCGGCCATAGCCGCCCTCCCGTGCGTAATCGCCGGAATTGAGCACCACCAGACCCAGCACGGCACGTTGGCGATCCTGATCCAGGACAGGCATTGCGAACGTGCCGGGCTCGCATGCGGCCACTGGCTGATCCGGCAAACCGGATGACGGCACCGAACGCACCAGGAAGCCGGGATTCGCGGCGGAATCGTCCATATTGCACGGCGGGTTGATGCATCCCGGGAACTCACGGTACAGCGCGTCCAGCTCGGCCGGGCTCAGCCCGCACTGCGCATCATGGTTGCCGTAGGTGACGGCGAATGGTATGCCGCGGTCGATCAGCGGCTGCAGGAACGCACTGATGCCGGCACGCACCTTGGCCCGCGTGCGCTCGATCTTGCCGCGCCGCGCCGGCTCCCACTGCCGCTTGCGGAACGTGTCGCGGTACGCGTCGTCGTATCCGGCGATCTGGTTGCCGGTGAATATGACGACGTCGGGGCGCGCGGCGTCCAGCGACGCCTCGATCAGCCGGATGGTGTCTTTGGAGACCTTCGGACCATCCTGTATGTCCGCCAGCTGCAACACGCGGAACTTGCCGGAACGGTGGAACTGGAGACGTCCCAGACGCGCCGAGATGGACACCGGGCGCTCGTCATCGGGGCCGCTAGCGGATGCCGGCGCTGCAATCTGGTTGAAATCCGTCATAACTCACAGCGTAGTACATACCACCTTGACCGTGCCTGACAGCACCATGGCGTGTCTTGAGCGGGCCGGGACACTGAATTACGGGTTGAAATCGCCGTTCTTGGCAATTCCCCGTGTGAAATCGCCGTTTTAAGGTTCAAAAACGGCGATTTCACACGGGGAATAGTAGATTTCGGCGATTTCAACCCGTATTTTGGACGGATCCGGCCTATAGGCCACGAATCCGCCGGCTGAATGCGCCGAGAAACAAAAAAGCCCTCGCTTCCGCGAGAGCTTCATTCGCTGGGATGCCTGGACTCGAACCAAGAATGGCTGAACCAGAATCAGCTGTGTTGCCAATTACACCACATCCCAATTTGGCTAGATGCTGTAACCGATTGGGATTATAGCACCTTCGTACCCCCAACCGGATTTGAACCGGTGTTGGCGCCGTGAGAGGGCGTAGTCCTAGACCGCTAGACGATGGGGGCTTGAGTTATCCGCTGTGCGGCGTGCCGCGCAACAGATGAAAACTATACGGCAATATCCAGCCCACCGCAACTCACGGCGTGTCGCGAGGATTTCCAACGGTTTGGGGACGGGCTCTTGACCACCGACGAAATCCGATAGACTCCAAAATATCCCAACCAATCTAGTCAACAAAAGCGTTATGCGGTAACATCGGACGAGACGGCACGATGCAGATACGTTAGGCTGCATCTCCACCGACCATCATCGAGGATGGCGAAACGGCTCACGTCAATCGTGCCACAAAGACTGTCAAAAAAACTTATATTGCAACGATATAAGACATGCACTGACGGATTATCATGAATCCTATTGATGAATTATCAGACACTGTATTGATGAAATTGCAAATGAGGCAATGATGATACCAAGGACCATCGCGCAAGAGCTCACCCCGATGCTGTCATGGTTCCCGGTCGTCTCAGTGACAGGGCCACATCAAAGCGGCAAATCCACGCTCATCAAAAACATGCTGCCCGATTACGAATACGTCAATCTTGAAGACGAAACCACCCGCATGAGGAGGCGATTCAGCCGGAACCCGACCTCACCGCGGACGAATTCATGTTCCGCGGCGGCTATCCTCACCTCTATGACGCGTCAACGCCGAACGACATCTATTTCCACGACAATGGCCTGCTCAACTATCTTCTCGGGATTCATTCTGCGGAAGAGCTGCTGAACGACCCCAAGCGCGGTGATGTGTTCGAGAATCTCATCATTTCGCAAACCGTGAAGCGATACCTCAACAAGAACAAAGACGGCGAGCTGTACTTCTACCGCGATACCAACCAGAGCGAAATCGACCTCGTAGACGCTACGCAGCGCCGTAGCCCCACCCTCATAGAGATCAAATCGAGAATGACTCCGCGACCAGATTTCTTCAGGCATCTCGCCACCGTCGGGGAAGAACTGGGCGTGCCGGTCGATCGCAGAATCGTCGTGTATCGAGGAACAGAAAACTTCACGGGTAAGAACGGGAGGTATGTTACGGCGGAGCGTTATTTGGGGCGGTAAATCAGCGGAGGAGTTCTGCCCGCCTGATCGGCGGAGACTCCCCCAGTCGCTTCGTGACACCCCTGCGGGGGCAGTATTGTCTACTCGTATGTCGGCTCGCCTTCGATTACGAACGACACCTCCGTTCGCTTCACGGCTCAGCCCGCCAGCGGAGGTGCAAACTCCGCAGATAGCAGACGGCGGGCGGCGTCTTGCGACAGCCGTCCGCCGGATTCCGCATGCGCACAAGCGCTGCGTTACATCACAGGTGCTCGCGCAGGCCCTTCAGTCGAGCGATGGTGAGCGGCTTGCCGACGATCTCCATCGACTCGAACAGCGGCGGGGAGACGCGACGGCCGGATATGGCCACGCGAACCGGGCCGAAGGCGAGACGCGGCTTGTACCCGCCATCCTCCACGAGTGCCTTGTTCAGGGTCTCGTGCAGGTTGTCGGTCTTCCAATCGGCCTCGTCCACGCCCTCAAGCGCGGCGACGGCGGCATCGAGCACGTCGGCGGCGGAGTCCTTGAGCTGCTTCCTGGCATCGTCCGCAGGCTCCAGGTACTCCTCGGTGGACAGCAGGGAGCCGACCATGCCGGCGACCTCGCCCAGCAGGCGCACGCGCGGCTGGATCAGCGGAGCGGAGGCGGTCAGGACGACCTTCTCGCGGTCGGTCAGCGCATCCCAATTGTCGGCCGAGACCACACCGTCGCGGTGCAGGTACGGCACGGAACGGTTGAGGAAGTCCTGCGGCTCAAGCATGCGGATGTGCTCGGCGTTGATGGAGATGGCCTTGTCGATGTCGAAGCGGGCCGGGTTGGCCTTCACGTCGCGCACGTCGAACTTGGCGATCATCTCGTCCATGGAGAACACGTCACGGTCGGGGGCGATGGACCAGCCGAGCAGAGCCAAGTAGTTGAGCAGACCCTCGCGGATGAAACCGTTGTCGCGGTGGTTGAACAGGTTGGACTCCGGGTCGCGCTTGGAGAGCTTCTTGTTGCCCTGGCCCATCACGTACGGCATGTGGCCGAACAGCGGCATCTGCTTGGCGATGCCGAGCTCCATCAGGTAGCGGTACAGCACGATCTGACGCGGGGTGGAGCTGAGCAGGTCCTCGCCGCGCAGCACGACGTTGACGTCCATCATCGCGTCGTCGACCGGGTTGGTGAGCGTGTACAGCGGATCGCCGTTCGGGCGCACGATGACATAGTCCGGCACGGAACCGGCCTTGAATTCGATGGTGCCGCGGATGAGGTCGTCGAAGGCGATGTCCTCGTCGGGCATGCGGATGCGCAGAGCGGGCTTGCGGCCCTCGGCGCGGAAGGCGGCCTTCTGCTCCTCGGTGAGGTCGCGGTCGTAACCGTCGTAGCCGAATTCGGCCGGGCGGCCGGCGGCGAGGTTGCGCTCCTTGATCTCGTCCGGAGTGGAGAAGGACTCATAGGCGTAGCCGGCTTCGAGCAGCTTTGCGGCCACATCCTTGTAGATGTCGCCGCGCTCGGACTGGCGGTACGGGCCGTGGGGGCCGCCCACGTCGATGCCCTCGTCCCAGTCGATGCCCAGCCAGCGCAGGGATTCGAGAATCTGGTTGTAGCTTTCCTCGGAGTCGCGCACGGCGTCGGTGTCTTCGATGCGGAAGATCAGCTTGCCGCCGGTGGCGCGGGCTTCGGCCCAGTTGAACAACGCCGTACGGATCATGCCGACATGCGGCGTGCCGGTCGGCGATGGGCAGAAGCGCACGCGAACATGAGCCGGAAGTTCTGGTTTGGTGTCTTTTGAATGTTCAGCTTCAGTCATACGTTCCATTGTGCCGCGTCAACGGGACGTGAGCCGGTTCACTCACTTTTGGTCAATCGGTCTCACGGTCGCGCCGTCGATGGCAGAAGGAACGGCTGCTGGTATGGCGGTCGAAGCGCCGGCTTTGATGGCGGCTTCGACGGCGTTGCGCATGAAGGTTGCTGCGTCGTCCTGCCGATGGGTGACTGTCGGATTCCATGTACGGCGATGTATCGTCAATCCGGCAAGTGCGCCTCGGTCAGGATATTTCGGCGCGCTCAGGCGGCGAGACCGGCGAACAGCGTCGCCCAATCCTGCGACTCGTCCTCGCGGGTCTCGCGCTGGTCCATGACCTTGTTCTGATCGTTGTTCATGATCGTCCCCTTGTATTACTACTTATACAGCTCCAATTGCTTGTTTCGATTCCATCACCGCAACCGAAATTATCGTTGATACTCATATATCGCAACCACTGGCAAAACGCAAATCGTGTTAGCGCGCACAGCGAGTCGTCACACAATCCCTACACTCATGTATGTAAACGGTCACACGCGGCACTCCCCGTTGCCTTGTTTACACCCCTTTCGTTCCGCCGCTCGCTCCCGCCAGTCAATGCGGTGCGCCAACTCCTTCCATGCTGGTTCGCCTCGCAAGCCCGCCCCTCCTACTTGTCAGCGCGCTGGATCCTTCCAACCATTCCCACCCGAGACGCACCGTTCCTGCTGATTGCGCATTGCCCACCTACCCCGTGTTCGTACATGCCGCGCCCATTCACACCGCTACCTTCACCCAGTTTCTTTGGGACTGCCCCATATCTTTGCTGCGCCGCAAGACCCACATACGTGCCTACACTCCCGTCACTCCCCAAGTTGCGTCCTTAAGTGCGCGCCGAAACGACAAGCGCGCGAACATAAGGACGCAAATGGCCCTGTTTGCGTACCTATGTGCGCACGGTCGTCGTTCCGGCGCGAACATAGGGACGCAAACGAGCGGATTCGTGCTCGTACACTGGAGATTCCACGCTTGACGAGCTTCATATCATCGAATGGCATCCCCACCGCCATTCACTCATCATCGACAGTGCACTCGCAATATGTCGCAGCCAAGCCACAACATAATCAAGCGCCACCACAAGAAAAGAGTCCGCAACACCACTTTCTCGGTTTCAAGGGGTTGATCGCAGCCCTCGCAGACATCTATCTGCATTTCAAGGGGTTGCTTTTCGTCAATCCTCCCTATATTGATGGCGATATTCCGCCCCTCATACTTCGTATACTGGCAGACAGCAACCCCTCGAAACGTAGATAGATGTTTGGGCGAGACGAAATCACCCCCTCGAAACGCAGATGCCGCTTTCGCACCGAAGGCTGAAGTTCCTGTTATCCGACCGAGTCATGCGAAGCCCAAACACGTGCGAATATGAGGGAACAACCCATGAAACCGTTGCAACGCCACGACAATCTGGCTGACACATCACATCCAGCCGGCCAAATCGACGATGGTCAGCCCGCGATAGTCAACGATTGCCTCATCGCACAGCCCACTGTCGCTCATATCCACACGCGCATGACCGGTGACCGCGACCACCGTCGCGCCCGACGCCCGAGCCGCCGTCAACCCGGGCTTGGAATCCTCGAAAACCAGACACTGACCGGCGCCCGACGCATCGGCCGGCAGCCCGACCATCGACGCCGCACGCCAATACGGCGCTGGATCGGGCTTCGGCGTCACATCGTCGTTGCCGCACACATAGCCGACGAACGCGTCCTTAGGCGCCTGCACCATCACATTCTCGACGATCTCGCGCGGGGAGCCGGTCACCAGCACGGCCGGAACGTGCGCCGCCGCCAGACCGGACAGCACATCGCGAACGCCCTCAATCCACGGCAGACGCTCCTTTTCCATGCACAGCACCTCATCGGACAGGTGCCGCACGATTGCATCGCCATCCCAATCGACCCCCGCACCGCGCAGCAGACGCACGGTCTCGGGGAAGGCCGCCCCCTGCAGCGCATCGGCGAGCGCGTCGCTCCATTCCCCGCCACAGGAGCGCACCAAGGTCTCCTGAGAGCGCACCCAATACGGATCGGAATCGATCAGCGTCCCGTCCAAGTCGAAGAACACGGCCTTCATCATCGGCATCCTCCTTGATCTCACAAGCCATTTCACGAGCCACTAGCATCGTAGCCCATGAACCCGGCGGGGAAACGGTCCGCCCCGAGAACAGCAGAAAACAGCAATGCCCCGGCAATCCGGCAAACACATGTCCACCGGCGGGAGACATGCCATGGCGGCCCGATGCCGCGCCGTCACACCGACTCCTGCGCGAAGCCGCCCGTCGAGACATACCACGATCCCCCGCATACCGCTATACTGGAGAACGTTCGCGCGGTTGGTGGCAGCAGCCGTGCCAGACATCAGAGAAGTAAACGCATTGCAAGGCGATATGTGTCGCGCTACGATGCGACGGGTCTGATTCATGTCGCGCGGGCTCCTCACCTTCCCGCCCGGCGTGTGTCAGCCGGCAGGCGCACGACGTGCACAGAAGGCAAGGAGACAGAAGATGAAGACAGTCAAGGGCTTCAGCAAGATCGTGGCGATGGTTGGGGCCGTCGCGCTCGGCCTGACGCTCAGCGCCTGCGGAAACACCAATTCCGCGAGCAACACCGATTCCAAGAACTCCGGCTCCACGCCGACCGTGTCGTTCATGCTCGACTGGACGCCGAACACGAACCACATCGGTCTGTACGTGGCTCAGAAGCTCGGCTATTACAAGGATGCCGACGTCAACGTAAAGATCCTGCCAACCGCCCAGGCCGGAGCTGAAACCAGCGTCGAGAACGGCGTGGCCAACGTGGGCTTCACCACGCTGAGCAACGTCGCCGCGTTCAACTCGCAGGGCGCTGACCTGAAGTTCGTGTTCGACCTGACGCAGAAGCCGGTCGCCCGTTGGTGCGCGCTGGCGTCCCGCACCGACATCAAGACGCCCAAGGACCTTTCCGGCAAGACCTTCGTCAGCTTCGGCTCCGCCGAGCAGACCGCGGTCGTCCGCCAGATGATCAAGTACGCTGGCGGCACCGGCGACATCAAGACCGCGACGGCCGGCACCAACACCTTCGAGACGCTGACCAGCGGCAAGGGTGATTTCGGCGGCTTCTACGTGACCTGGGAAGGCGCGGAAAGCGAGTTGAACGGCCCGAAGCTCAACTGCTTCGTCGCCTCCGACTGGGGCGTGCCCGGCAACCCCGACCAGCTGGGATTCGCCGTCAAGGGCTCCTGGCTCAAGGACTCCGCCAACGCGGATGCGCTGAAGAAGTTCATCGCCGCCACCAAGAAGGGCTACGACTACGCGCTCGCCAACCCGGACAAGGCCGCCGACATCCTGGTCGAACAGGCCAAGGAGGCGCAGCTCGACTCCAAGCTGACCCGCACCTCGATGGAGGAGATCGCCAAGAACAACTACTGGACGACCGACGATCCGAAGTCGCTGCCCGGCACCACGAACTTCGATGACGCGCAGCCGTACCTGGAGTTCCAGTACAAGGCCGGCACCTACAAGAACCAGGACGGCAACGATCCCGCGTCCGCGCCGCAGGCCAAGGACCTCGCGACCAACGAGTACGTGGGCTGATCCGGCTGCAGCCAGTCCGGCCGCAGCCAATCTAGCTACAGTTCAGCGAATCCGCGAGCACAGGTTCGTCACAGCCGGCCGGGCCAACCTCCACTCCCCTTCGGTCCGTCACGAGACGGGACGGAGGGGAGTTTTCCGACTCTCGTAACGATTCCGGGGCTCTTCTCCCTCCTACCCGGCCCATCTCCCTCCGTCAGCCCGTCAACCCGCCAGTCCCCATCAATCCCATCCCTAAGGTTTCACATTGTCCGAAGATCACACCATGCGCACACTGAAATCCCTGTTCGCACGCGTCGCGCCGCCGGCGTTCACGGTCGGCGGGCTGCTCATCGTATGGGAGATCGCCGTGGATGCGGGCCACATCTCCCAACGCGTGCTCGCCTCCCCCAGCCAGATCGCCGCATCGATCGTCAAGACTTGGCCCGACCTGTGGGAGGCGACCGCCATCACCACATACGAGGCAATCACCGGCTTTCTCATCGCAGCGGTGGCCGGGGTGCTCATCGGCATCGGCCTGTACGTGTCCAAAACCCTGTATCGCGGTATCTATCCGCTGCTCGCCGCCGCGCAGACCATCCCGCTCATCACCATCGCCCCGCTGTTCATGATCTGGTTCGGGTTCGAGCCGCTCGGCAAAATCGTGATCGTCGCCGTATTCGGCGTGTTCCCCGTCGCCGTGCAGACGTGCCGCGGCATGCTCGCCGTACCGCAGTTCTACGAGGACGTGGCGCTCACCTGCGGCGCCACCCGCGCATGGGCGCTGTGGCATGTGAAGCTGCGCGTCGCCGCCCGCCAGGTGTTCGGCGGCCTGCGTATCAGCGCCGCCTATGTGTTCGGCACCGCGGTGACGGCGGAATATCTGGGCGCGATGAACGGCCTGGGCATCTGGCTGCAGGCCGCTTTCAACTCGTTCCGCACCCCGCTGATCTTCTCCGCAACGATCATGGTGGTCGCACTGACCGCACTGCTGCTGACCATCATCAGCCTCGCGGAACGCCTGCTCCTCGGCCCGGACGACACCATCGCGTTCAACGACGACGGCGAATAGAGCCGGCGCCGCACCACAGCAGCCATATACGGCCGCGCCGGCGTACGGCGGCAACAGTCCTTACGCCGGCCCCTCTCAGTTCGGCACAGGCGAGCCACCGCTGGACAAACCCTACTACGGGTGCTCGTTCGGCAAGGCGTTCCTCAGGTTCTGGAAGAAGTACGCCACATTCAGCGGCCGCGCCGCAAGCAGGTCGGCACGATTCCGAGCAGTCAGCGGTGAATCGCATATATTTCAGGTCTCCGCCCCGTCCCATCAGACGTCAGGCGGCAGCCGTCACAGCTCCACGGGTGGCTTGGACGGGTCGTCGCTCACGTGCGCGAACTTGGCGGGTCCAGCGGTGTTTGGTGGGCCCTCTCCCTCTTTTTCCGGGAGCCGCTTCGCCTCGGCGGCATCCCACAGCACGTCGTCATGGTGACGTTTCCACTCACTCGCCGCGACCATAGTAAACAATTTCACCGTTTCGGCTAGGACGGCCTCGTCGTCGTTAGTCAGCGATCGGGCGGTCATCAGCGACGACAGCTGCTCGGCCTTGAAGCACAGCCGCGGCACCGACAGGCGCTCGCACAGTTCGTTGACATAGAACATCACCGGCACCGCGCGCGACGGCTTGCGCAGATCGATCAGGCGCAGCAACCCGTCGGCCGCCACCGTCACCGCGGCGAATCGCTGCGCGATGGCTTCGACATCGGCACTGGGCGCAGCATTCGCAGGCGCGGCGGCACCGGCGGCGTCGGCACCAGCGGCACCATCGCCCACGCCGATGGCCTGTTCGATTGCCTCCAACGCTTCGGCGATGGCGTGCACGGTGTCATCATCCCAATCGACGCCCAACTGGCCGGCGCCTCTCATGATCAGCCTCGTGTCGCCGGTTTCGGAGTAGTCGCCCATCTCGTCATAAGCGTCATTCGCGGCGAGCAACGCATCGACGATTCGCTGCGGACGACCGGGAATCTCGTCCGCACCCTCATACACGAACTCCGCATCGGGGACCGTCACGTCGTCGCCGGTCATGACCCGTGCGGCCATGCGGGTCATCCGCACCTGCAGGTTCTCACCATATTTCGTGTCATTGTCCATCTGCTTGGCGTCGGTCAGCGGCCACAGTTCGATCGGCCCCGCGCCGACGGCCGCCGCATCGCGTACCGCGGGATTCATCGACACATGGGCGATCGCCGTCGCGTCAAGTTGGAATGCCATATCGCTCCTTCGCTTTCATTGTCCGCCGACGCGCGGAACCTTCCGCCGTGCCGGGTGCCAGGTGCCGGTCGCCGGCACCGCGGGCCACCGCGTAACGGCACCGCCGGCCACTCGCCGCCTACCGTTGCCGTTACGCGGCATCGTCACAAGTGACCGCTACGCGGCCGCCGTCAGTCCCGGCCCGCGCCGCATGCGCACCTTTCGCGGGCGAGCCCGCAGCCGTCCTCTCTGTGTATTGTACGGCCAGCGCACGCCGCACTCACTCGACTTGCGCCACAGGGTCGGCATATGTGATGGACATCACCTTGCCCGTATCGCTGTCGTAGGTGATCGAGGTGATCGACGCGAGCGCGGTCTTGCGTAGGAACATCCAATGCTCGGGGTGGCCGGTCTCCAGCAGGTGCCGGTAGCTCCAGATCGGCGACTCGTGGCTGACGACGATGATCTGCCGTCCGGCATACTCGCGGATCTTCTCGTTCGCGAACGCGCCCACGCGTTCGGCGATGTGCCGGTACGACTCGCCCCAGCTCGGCTTCCACAGGTTGAGCACGAGCTTCCAGTTGCCGTCGCGCCACAGCGCGCCCTTGCCATGTCCGATGCGCTTGCCGCGGAACTCGTTGCCCGCTTCGATCACACGCGGGTCGGTGATGAGTTCCAGCGGCTCCTCCCCACGCCCGGCGCGTACCGGGTTGAGCGCGTCGAGAATGGCGCCGGCGGTTTCGCAGGTGCGTTCCAGCGGGGACGAATACACCGCGGCGACCGTGTTGAGCTTGGGGTCGGCTGCGATGTATGCGCCCGTCGCCTGCGCCATGCGCATGCCGCGGTCGGACAGGTGGAATCCGGGCAGCCGCTCGTACAACAGATGGTCGGGATTGTATACCTTGCCGTGGCGGACGAAATGTATGGTGGTTGTCGGCATATGCGGCCTTCCTGCGGGACTCGTGATATCTGTCTTTCATTGTCCCACATTCACCGGCCGGCCGGCGATGCCGCGTCCGCGGCGGCGTTTGCCTGACGAACATCGCCCCGCCCCGGCACGGCCCAGCCCCACCCGATATCGTCCTGACTCCACCCGCCCGACTCCGGCTCGTCACCCCACCTGATACACCGATATATCACCGTCGTTTATGAACGTTATGAAAATTGATGCGTTCGTGATATCAACACCGCGTGTCGCGCCCCGACGCGCGATTAAAGTTGCCGTGACGCAAACATGCAAAGCATCCTTTGCGCGACCAACAGGACAACACATCAATACGATGAGGGCTCCGCCGGCAACGCCACGCCGACGGGGGACATCCAATCGGGAGCGGAAAGGAGATGCTGTCATGTCCAATAACGCCAATGTCGCGGCTGCAATCAAGGAAGTCGCCCATAAGGTATTCGGCGGATACGCGGAACTGCTGCGTATGCCGCACACCGCAAGGTTCTCTATCGGCTCGGTGATCGCCTGCATGCCGTTCCCCATGGTCGGCATGACCATCACCATCTCCGTGCAGCATTACTACGGCAACTACTCGCTGGCCGGCGTGCTCACCGCCATCCAGGCGATCGCGCTGGCGGTCTCCAGCCCGCTGCTCGGCAAGCTGGTCGACAAGTTCGGCCAGCGGCAGGTGTCAATTCCGACGATCCTGGTCTGGATCGTCGCCGCCATCGCCCTGACCACCAGCATCACCAACCGCGCCCCGGTATGGGTGCTGTACTGCCTGACGCCGTTCCTCGCCGCGATTCCGCCGTGGGGCGCGATGAGCCGCGCCCGCTGGACGACCATGCTCAAGGGAGACCGGGAGCGCACCGACCGCGCGCTCTCGCTGTCCGGTGTGTTCGATGAATGCATGTGGATCATCGGCAATCCGCTGGCTTCTACGCTGGCGGTGATTTCTGGCCTGCTGGCGTTCTCGTTCACCGGCGTGTGCGTCGTCATCGGCGCGCTGATGTTCCTGACCGAGCTGACGACCGAGCCGAAATCACAGACCCAGCTGGCCCGAGAGGCCGGTCTGACCCGCGAGGAGTACCGCAAGCGCGAGGCCGCCAAGGCGCAGAGGATGCGCGAGAGGGACGCCGCCGACCGCGCCCGCCGAGAGGCCGAGGCCCGCGGCGACGACGAGCAGGCCGTGCAGGCCGCCGTCGACCGAGCCATCGCCGATTCCCGCGCCGGCAAGAAGGAGTCGATCTGGGGGCCGGGCCTGATCGCCGTGTGCGTGACCTGGTTCAGTCTTGGCGCATTCCAGTCGGCGTCGAACATCTCGATCATCGCGTTCGCCACCGAAGCGAACATGAAGCAATACACCGGTTTCGTGTTCGCATGCTTCTCGTTCAGCTCGCTATGCGGCGCACTGGTGTACGGCGCGAAGAACTGGACCATCCCGCTGTGGAAGCGCTTCTACTTCTGCCTCATCGTGGTGAATCTCGGCGTGGGCACGTTCATGTTCGCCAAGCATCTGTGGGTGATCATGATCATCTACCTGCTGATCGGCGTCTGCCAAGCACCCACGTGGATCAACGGCAATCAGCTGATGCTGCATCTGGTGCCTCCCACGCGATTCACCGAAGGCGTGGCGTGGATGGGCGCAATGAACTCGATCGGCTCGTCAGCCGGCTCAGCCATCGCGGGTGTCTTCATCGATCACATGGGATCGCATGGAGGCTTCCTGATGGCGACCGTGCTGGCGATCACCTCGCTTGCCATCGCCTTCGTCGGCTTCCGGCAGATCAAATCCAGCACCGAAACCCCGACTCTGACCGAAGTCAGCGTGTGATACGCCGGATGCGCTCTCAAAACTCGCGGATACAAGGCATTTTTGAAGGAAAACACACTCTATCTGCGAGTTTTGAGAGCGCATACCGCGCTACTTCGGCCAGCCCTCCGGCGTATGCGCGAGCGACCACAGGCCAAGCCGATGCGAGAAGCTGTTCTCCCACTTCGCTTCGAGCTCTTCCTGACTCAAACGGTTCTCGGACTTCCTCAAACGGTTCATCGCATTGGTATGCGTATCGTCAAGCAGCCACTTGCGGATCACGAAGTTCCAGATCATCACCACTACCGTGGCTACCAGCTTGCCGACATTCGTCCACAGCACGTACCGCGTGTGCATGGAATACATGGAATCATGCGGCATCCACGACGTGCTGGTCCACACGATCGCCTCGTTCATGAACCAGCCGATAAGCGCCGCCACGAAGAAAATCGCGATCTCCATCCAGCGCGCCATGTCCGGCCGGTGCTTGAACACGAATTTCATGCTCGCCAGGTAATTGAATATCAGCGAGACGAAGAACGAGATTGACGTGGCCAGCACGTTATGCATATGCGTCATCAGCAGAATGTTCATCAGACCCCAGTCGATGATGAACGCGACCACACCGACAATACCGAACTTCATCAGCTGTTCAATCAATTTTCTCACATTGATTGTCTAATACATATCGCTGACTTCACACCGCGGTTTTCCTGAACCGCCACTGATTTCACACATGGCCGCACAGCCCGCGCCCGCCGCGGAACCGATTAGGATAGGGAACGAACCCAATCAAGGAGGAATCATGCCCGTTATCCACACTCACGTATCCGTCAAGACCACTCCCGAGCAGCGCGAGGCGCTGAAGGCCGCCTACGGCAAGGCGATCACGGCCGTCCCCGGCAAGTCCGAGGGCTGGCTGATGTGCCCATTCGAGGATGATATGCCGATCTACTTCGGCGGCAGCGACGATGCCCCGGCCGCATACGTCGAGGTCAATGTGTTCGGCCGTTCCGTGCCCGGTTCTGCGTGGGAGAAGCTGACCAAGTCGATCATGGCCGCGCTCAACAGCGAGCTCGGCATCCCCGAGGACCGCACCTACATCCGCTACACCGCCACCACCGACTGGGGCTGGAACGGCGGTAACTTCTGAGCTCAGGTGTGATGGTATCCGCCGCTATATTGTCGCGCATGGCGTCACTGTGTGCGACCACCGTCACGCTGCGAGCCCTCACACAGTGACGTAAATCGCAAAACCCTTATTTTGCAAGGGTTGCGGGGGTGCGTCACGGAGTGTGAGGACGCACACAGTGACGTAACCCTCACACAGTGACACCTTTTCTGCGGCACACAGGTTGCCGATATATAAATGAAAGAGCCCCTTGCGGCCAGTCGGCCCGTATGATCGGCCGACAATCCGAAAGGGGTTGATGATGCAGTCAGGGTGTGCGGTCAGCGCGAGTGCGGCATGATTCCGCATGCCACGCCGCCGCACACGCTCACAGCACGCGTGCCCCGGCACCCCGGCGGTACGCCTCTGCCGCAATCAGACGATCTTGGGCATCGGGGTGGTCAGGGACGTGGTGAGGTTCACGTGAACCAGCCCGGCGCCTGCGTGCACTTCGACCTTCTTCAGGGTGACCGTACGCTCGTCTTCCGGAGCGCGGTCGTTGTCGGTCATCGTGGCCGGGGACTTGACGGCGACCAGCGCCAGATCGTCCAGCGACATGCCGGCGGCCTTGCACAGATCATCCGCAGCACCCAGGGAATCCAGGAAACCGTCCTTGAGCAGCACACGGCTGGCCGGCACGCCGTAGGCGTTCTCGGCCACCCACTTCACGTTCTCCAGCAGGGCCATGCCCTTGTGGCTGTCATGCTTGGACGGCATCGACGCGTTGGACAGCACATCGACGAATGCGTCGATCTGGTCGCTCAGGCCTTCGCCGCCGTCGCGATACAGGTTGCCGATGATGGGGTCGCGCAGCTCCAGACGGGCCGCGGTCTCGCGCAGTTCGGGAATCTGATCGTCCTCGCCGTCCCACAGGTTCACCAGCGGGAACGCCGGAATGTCGAGCTTCTCCAAGCGGTCCACGTGGAACGGGTAGCGCCACGCCAGCTCCGGGTCATCACGCCACGTCGAGGCGCGGGTCACGACGACCGCCGCGGACGGCCACTGCGCGCCATACTCGCGGCAGGCGATGTCGAGCCACTTCTGCGCTCCGGCGTCGGTGCCGTAACCGGCCTCGACGATGACCACATCGTGCAGGGCGCACGCCATCTCCACGGAGACCAGCGTCGGGATGCCGATCGACACGTTGGCGAACGGGCCGCCATGCACATACACCGGCGAGCCGTTCACCGTCTCGGTGAGCGCCGGCTTGACCGCATCGGCGAGCATATCGGTGATGCGCCACAGGTCGATGAAGTCGCCGAACTTGACTGGTTCGCCGTCCTTCGTGCCGGCGATCATCGCGGCCACGCGCTCGCCGATCTCATCCATCGAACGGGACAGCACGACGATCTGCATCAGCTCGGACGTCGGGGTGAGCACGACCTTCTCGGCGACGTTGTTCTTGCCCGCGTCCACGGTGATGGAACGCAGCGAGCGGGACGGCACTTCGGAGACGCGCGGCACGAGGATCGTGTCGATACGTCCCTCGTCCACAGCCTTCTCGGCGAAGGAGACGAGCAGGTTCTGCGCGGCGGCGATGGCGGCCATCTCACCGCACAGGCCCCAGTCGATGAGCTCGGGGTGGGTCAGCGAAGCCTTGCCGCCACCCGAGGCACCGCCTTTGGAACCGGCGGCGGTGATGCCCATGCTCGGCTGGCGCAGCACGGCGGCCGCGTCGATGCCGCGAGCCCGCAGCGCATCGATCAGCGCGATCGTCGTCGTGGTCTTGCCTTCGCCGCGCGACGCCTTGAGCGGCGTATCGGCGGTGACGAGCACGACCTTGCCGTGCTTGCGCGGCGCGTCGGGATTGTCGTGCAGGTACTTCATAAACCCGAAGGCGTCGATCTTCTTGACCAGCCCGTACTGGCTGGTGAACTCCTCGATAGTAGTCATCAGTAGGTGAACCTTTCTGTAGATGTATGACGCTTGCTTACCGTCGAAGCGGCAGGCGGCCGAAAACGCTTGGCCGGGAGCCTCTCAGCGCATCAGTTGTCGGAGCGGTTGAAGCCGTTCTTCATCTTCATGCTCACGGTGTAGAGCACGGTGTCGAGCAGCTGGTCGGTCTCGGTCTTGAGCTGGTCGGCCATGGTCTGGTTGGCGGCGGCGAGGATGTCGCGCACCTCGTCGTTACGGGTCGCGTCGATGATGTCCTCGGGATCCATCGGCTCGACGTCGCCGTCCGCGTTCGCCGCCTCCAACTCCGCGTCGGCCAAGGCGGCCGCGGCCTCGTCGGCACCGCCCAGACGCGCGACCTGCTCGTCGGTGGCGGCGATCAGACGGTGGCCCATCGCGCCGGTCTTCTCCTGATAGCGCTCGATGGCGTTGGAGGTCTCCGCGAACGCCGCGTCGCACAGCGCGGCGATGATGCGGTTCTCCCAGTAGAAGTTCTCGGAAGTCACGCGCGTGGTCGTGTCTTCCAGATACTTCGGCGTTTCGTTGACGTTCGGGTAGAACGGCACCAGCGTGTTGAACGGGTTGGAGCCGTAGGCGATCCACTGGATCGCGCGGTCCGACTGCGGACGGTACGGGCGAATCTGCATGACGGCCAGCTGGCTCTGGCGGTTGATGCCGATCGGGCGGTACATGTGGCGTGTGTGCTCATCGCCGAGGTGGCCGTATGGGTCGAACGGCGTGCCCTGATAGTGCGAGCTGAGCACGTACTTTACGTCCTCGATCGTCACCTTGCGCTCGGGCTGACGGGCCCACGGGATGTCGTCGCTGTCCGGGCGGTGGTCGGCCTCGGGGCCGTCCCACATCTCGTCGTACGGGTTGAGGAACCGCTGCATGACCCATGCGCGCGGCGTGTTGTACACGTGATCAGAGTCGGAGTGCGAGCCGAAGGCATCACGCGGGTTGAACGGTGACGTCGATTCGACGGACAGATCAAGGTGATTGCGCTCGATGAATTCGACCAGATCCTCGGAGCACATGTGGTTCTCCTGCTCGCCGAGGGCGTCATCGAGGTCGAATTCGTCGATGCCGAGCTGGTTCGGCATCGTCACATACGCTTCGTCGGGCACGCGCTTGGCGATCCAGTGATGGCCACCGACGGTTTCCATCCACCAAATCTCGTCGGCGTCCGAGAACGCGACACCGTTCATCTCATAGGTGCCGTATTCCTTAAGAAGGTCGCCAAGCCGCTGCACGCCCTCACGCGCGGTGGTGACGTACGGCAGCACGATGGTCAGGAAGTCCTCCTCGCCGATGCCGCCGGGCACGGCCGGCTCGTAATCCGAGTCACCTTCCCGCCCGCGTGCCGCCCGGTATTCCACAAACGGGTCGGCGCCGAGCACACGCTCGTTGGTGGTCAGCGTCTCGGTGGCGCTCATGGCCACGTTCGCCTCGTTGACGCCGGCCTCGCCCCAGATGCCTTCCTTCAGGTCGGCGTTCGGCACTGCGGTGTACTGCAGCGGATCGTCGGGCAGGTCAATGGTCAGGTGGCTGATGACGCTGCGGTATTCGCGCGGCTGTTCATCGGGCTTGACGACGACGAACCGCTTCGGGTTGAATTCGCCGTTGGCGGAATCCTCGTTGCGGGCGATGATGGTCGAACCGTCATAGCTGGCGTCCTTGCCGACCAGAATCGTGGTGCATGCCATAGTATTCGGTACTGTCCTTTCTTGCTGTGCACACGCTGTCGCGTGCACGTTGCGGCGCGCATCCGCGGCGCGCCTCCTGTCACATGAGTGTATGACTCCGTACGGGAGTATACGGCATCAGCCCTCAGTCTTTTCCGGTGATGAACATCACACCCTGATCGGTGACGTGGTCGACGTCACGCAGCGCGTGGAACAGCTCGTTGAGCCAGAATCCTTGGTTCAGACCCGGCAACGGCTTCGCGGTGCCCCACACGTGCAGCGAATAGTCGTGGTCCTTGTCGGGCGGCTGGGGCCCGTTGTAGCGCATCGTCACCTGCGGATTCGTGCTGCCGACCAGCTTGCTCGCGGCCGACGTGCGGCCCTGCACGGTCTCGGGAATCATGGAGGGCAGCTGCCGGGAGAAGTCCGGCGGAATCTGCAGTGCATGGGAATCGTTGAAGTCGTACATCAGCGCGTCGATGGGCAGATTGGCGACCGTCCAGTGAATCCATTCGAATCCGCAGACCGGGATGGAGTCGGGGTCGGTGAACGCCCAGTGCAGGTACCGGGCGGCGGGATCGATCTCGTCGATATAGAACGGGAAGGAGATGACGGGCACGCCGTCGGTGCGGTATTCGGGCGCGGCGGCTTTGGCGAAGTCGTCGGGCATCACCGTGAAGTCAGCGGAAATCTTCATGTCTCCAGTATCGCGCATGAGCGTGACGTGCGGCACCCGTCTGCAGGCCACGCCGCGCGCGACGGCAGACCGGCCGCAACAAGCCACCGTCCCCCGCCGGGGTTTATCCGACGGGGGACGGTGGAGAAAGAATCAGTCAGGCCGACCGGTCACGACTGGCCGGTCTGACTGGGGATCAGGCGGAGCGCTTGCGGCGAATCATCACCACGCTCACTCCGACGGCGAGCAGCATCAGGCCGAGGCCGGCGAGCGTGCCGACGGCGGCGCCGGTCTTCGCGACACCGTCGCCCTTGCCGTCGCCGTCGTTCTTGCCGGTTTCGGCGGCCTTGACCGTGACGCTGTAGGTCACGTCGATGACCGTGCCGTCGGCCATCGTGTACTGCACGACGAAGCTGTCGTCACCGGTCTTGTCACCGGCCGCATACACGAGCGTGCCGTCGGCGATTTCGGCCTTGCCGAGCTTGCCTTGCTTGATGATGGAGCGGCTCTTCCAGCCCGCCACGTCCTTCGGCTCGGTGACCGTACCGGTCTTGCCGGCGGTCACGTCGCCGGTATCGGCCTTGACGGACTTGTGGTCGGGCGTCGGCTTGGTCTCATCCACGACGGTGATCTCGACGCTGCCGGACTTGTCCGTGCCGTCGGTCGAGGTGGCCGTGATGACGACCTTGCCGGCCTTCTTCGCGGTGATGACGCCGTTGGCGTCGACCGTCGCGATGGATTCGTCGCTCGACTTCCACGTCACCTTCTTGTTGGTGGCGTTGCCGGGCTTGACGGTCGCGGTGGCCTGGAGTGTCTTGCCGACGGAGACGGTGGTGCCGGCCTCGACGGTGACCTCCACGCTGGTGACGGGGACGGTCTCGACGGGCTTGGCCGTCACGGTGATGTCGAGCGTGCCGGACACGCCACCGGCCGTGGCGGTGATGGTCACCGTGCCGGCCTTCTTGGCGGTCACAACGCCGTCCTTGTCGACCGTGGCGACGGATTCGTCGCTCGACTTCCACGTGACCGTCTTGTCGGTCGCGTCAGCCGGGGCGACGGTCGCCGTCAGGGTCGTGGAGGCGCCTTCGACGAGCTCCTGCTTGCCTGTCACGGTCACGGACTGGACCGGGATGACGGTCGGGGCCTTGTCGCTCACCGTGATCTTCAGCGTGCCGGACACGCCACCGGCCGTGGCGGTGATCGTCACTTCGCCGGCCTTCTTCGCGACGACCTTGCCGTTGGCGTCAACCGTCGCCACAGTGGCGTCGGAGGACTTCCACGTGACCGTCTTGTCGGTCGCATTGGCCGGGGCGACGGTCGCCGTCAGGGTCTGCTCTCCATCGACGGTCATCGCGGCGTCGCCGGCAACGGTGACGCTGGTGACGGGCACGGTCGCGGCGGAGACGGTGATCTCGATGGAACCGAACTTCGTCTTGTCGCCGTTCGACGTGGCGGTGATGGTCACCTTGCCGGCCTTCTTCGTGGTCACCACGCCGTTGGCGTTGACCGTAGCTACGGCGGCGTCGGAGGTCGACCAGGTGACGGACTTGTCGGTCGCATTGGCCGGGGCGACGGTAGCCGTAAGAGTGACGGTGTCGCCTGCGGTGGCGGTGTTGGCGCCGGTCACGGTCACGCCGGTGACGGGCACGTTGGCGCTCGCCTTCTTCGTGATCGTGTACGTGGTGCCTGCAGTGGTATCGAACACGAGCAGCGAGGCGCCGTCCGCGTTGGTCACGACCTTGGCGTTCACGGCGGTGTCACCGTTCTTGACCTCGTAGTTCTGGGCGCCGCCGGCGGTGATCTTGACGGCCGCCTGCTTGCCCTTGTTGGAGGTCAGCTTGACTTCGGTGGCCTTGCCGTTCTTCCAGGTCGTGCCGACGGTGAAGTTGCCGCGGGCCACGAGGCCGCTCACCGAGCCGCCCGCCCAGGCATCGGGCAGGGCGGGCAGGATGTTCGTGTAGTTCACGTACTTCTTGCCGGCGGTGTCGGTGAAGGTGGAGTTGGACTGCAGCAGCATTTCGTCGACACCGGAGGTGTTGCCGAAGTTGCCGTCGATCTGGAACGGCGCATGGTAATCGAACAGGTTTGCATACATCGCGTTCTTGAGCTGCAGCTCGACCAGCTGGTACGTGGTGTTGCCGTCGCCGGTGCGAGCCCACGAATTGATGCGCTGTCCAATGGCCCAGCCGGTGTTGGACTGCAGCACGTTGCCCTTGAAGCAGCGGTACCTCAGCGAGGTCTTGGCCGCCTCCATGTACTCGGAGTTGTCGATGGTGATCAAATCACCGGGGAACAGTCCGAGCAGGTGGGACATGTGACGGTGCTGGTTGTCCGCCTGGTAGCCGCTGATGGCGGATCCATCCTTCTTCTTGCCGAGCGCACCTTCGAAGTACCATTCCTTGATCTGGCCGGAGTCGCCGACCTCGATCGGCTTGAGCAGGCTCTTGGCGCAGCTCCAGGAACGGTTGGCGTTCGCATCGGTGAAGTTGCCGTTGTCGCCCTTGGCCCAGTTGTTGGCCGAGCAGTCGGTGGTATCGCCGACCAGACCGTCCGGATCTCCCTTGGCCTTGGCCGCCTCGATGGCGTCGTTGAGCATCTGCCACACGAGCGAGCTCTCATACGTGTTGCCGTCGGTGCCCAGCGGGCCCTGTTCGGGCGAGTACGCGACGCCGGTGGTCAGGCGGTCACCGGAGCTGGAGCCGGCCTTGTGCAGCATGTAGTTGACGTAGAAGTGCGATTCCTCCTTGAGCAGCGCGTACACGCGATCAAGCAGGGCAGGGTCGCCGGAGTACTCGTACGCCTCGTACACGTTCTGCAGGATCCACGGCACGGCGGCCGGGCTCCAACCCCACGAGAACGATTGACCGGGTGCGGTCCAGCCGTAGGCGGTGTTCTCGGTGTGGGCCATGTAGCCCTCGCCCTCGCCGATCGGCGTGGTCTCGGGGTTCGTCGTCTCCGCGCCCGCGTAGACCTTGGCGGTCACACGGCCGGGCTTGACCAGACCCTCCACATACTCGATGAGCGGCTCGGCGAGCTCTCCCATGTTGGCCGAATAGGTCGGCCAGTAGTTCATCTGGAGGTTCACGTTCATGTGGAAGTCGGAGCCCCAAGGCGTGTTGCCGTGGGCGTTGTCGCCCGCGGTGACCGACCAGATGCCCTGCAGGTTGCTGGGCAGCTGGCTGTTCTCACGGGAGGAGCCGATGGTCAAGTAGCGGCCGTACTTGTACACCAGCGTCTCCAGCTCGCGCTTCTGCGCGGTGGTTGCGGAGCCTCTCTGGTACGCCTTGAGCAGCGCGTCGGTGGCGACGGCGCCGTCGGAGCTGTGGCCGGACTGGCCCAAATCGATCTTCACGCGGTCGTAGATGGCGGAATGATCGGCGATGTGCGCTTTCTTGACGGCGGTGTAGCCCTTGTTGGCGGCGTCCTGCACGACCTTGGCGACGCGGGTGTTCACCTCGGCGGCGGTTTCGCCGGTGCGGTAGGACGGATACTTCTGCTTGTAGTCCGTCGCGGCGGCGATGTACAGCGTGACCGCCTTCGCGTCGGAGACCTTCAGCGAAGCGCCGTCGGCGCCTTCGGAGAGCGTGCCCTCACCGTTGTCGAGGACGACCTTGATCTGCGAGTTGTACAGCAGGCCGTTGTTGCCGAGAGCGCCCTTGACGGTGAGCGTGTCACCCTTGACCGTCGTGGTTTCGCCGGTCTTGGAGTAGTTCGTGTTGGTCGGCATGCTGACGTTGAAGTTCAGCTTGCCGGCTTTGCTGGCCGTGAGGCGGGCGACCATGACATTGTCGGGGTTCGACGCGAAGTATTCGCGCGTGTAGGTGACGCCGTCATGCTTGAACGTGACGTCGGCCTTGCCCTTGCTCAGGTTCAGGTCGCGGCGGTATTCGGTGACGGTCGTGTCGTTGAACCCGTAGTCGAGGTAGATGTCGCCCCAGTTCAGGTAGTTGCCCTGCTCGGCCGCGTTCTCGCCGCCGGTCAGGTTGCCGGGATTGACCGTCTCGGCGCCGTTCGCGAGCTGCTTGTTGAGCGCGCGCAGCGTGGCGCCGTTCTGACCCTTGGTCTCGTTGTTGCCGCCGTTGTAGCTGGTCGAGGATCCGGGGCCGCCGGTCCACAGCGTCTCCTCGTTGAAGGTGACACGTTCACGGCTGACCTCGCCCCAGACGGTGCCGCCGATCTTGCCGTTGCCGAACGGCAAGGTGGTCTGCTGCCAACGGTTGTTGTCGGGGTTGCCGTAATTGCCGCCGGCGGTGGCGGTGGCGTCAGTCTGCGACGCGGGCTGCTTGTACCACAGCCAGTCGTCTTTGCTGGTGTCGCCGTCTCCGCCGTCCTCGACACTGGCGATGACGTAGGCGTTGAACGAAGCGGCGATTTCGGGGTCCTTGTTGTACTTCACGGTAATAGGGTATACGCCGATGCTGGCACTATCGAAAGCGCTGGTGTCGATGGTGTAGTTATCCTCACCGTTGCCTTCGGTCAGCGTCTTGACCGTGCCGTCAGCCGTGCTGGTGGCCTTGACCACGAGTCCGGCCTTGTCGAACGCCTCGCCCTTCTGGTACTTGACCTTGGTCGGGCCTTCGATGCTCAGCGTGTATGCCTTCGGCTTCTTGGTGACGGACAAGGTCGGCTGCATGGCCTCGGTGGCGCCGGTCAGCGAGGTGACTTCCTTGCTGCCGAAACGCATGTCGGACTTGTTGAGCTCGCCCAGGGCCAGCGTGATCTTCTTCTCGGTGGCGTCGGTGCCGAACTTGGCGAACTCTGCCTTGATGACGTCGGTCACGTCGAGCAGAACCTTCTTGGCGTTGCCCGATTCGACGGTCATGCCATCGGAATACTTCTTAGATCCATAAGCGAACGCATGGGACGTCGCGGTCTTCGTGGTATCGGTCACCTCGAAGTCCGGGCGGTTCGCCCACGTGGCATTGTTGGTGTCGCAGGGAGCGGTGCCGGTGCACCGCGACGTGTCAACAGCGACCACCTTGACCTTATCGGTGGCCGTGGCGGTCTTGTCTGCACCGGCGTAGCCCAGATACGTCAAGGTGAGGATGGAGTGCTCGGGCGCCGCGGTGTAATCGGACAGGTCGAACGTCATCAGACCCATCTTGGCGTCTGTGACATCGTGGACGTCGGTGGACTTGAACTTCTCACCGAAGTCGCCGTAATCGCCTTCCGGCTGCAGCGCGCCGACATAGGCCGCAGTGTTCTTCTTCTCGTTCTTCTCGCTGGCCCATGCCTGCAACGTGGTGTCGGCGGAGGGCTTGAGATCGTCCTTGGTGGACACGGAAACGGTCAGCTTCGGAGCCATGTCTGCGGTCGCGCCGTTCAGGGACGTCGTGCCTTCGGAACTGGCGAAACGAACCTCGGTCTTCTTGGTCTCGCCCACGGCCAGGGTGATGACCTTCTTGCCTTCGGCGAACTGCTGGCGCACGATTTCGGTCACATCTACGGTGACCTTCTTGGTATTGGCGGGAACCACGGTGATGGCGTCGCCCGTGTAAACCGTCGTACCGTACTCGAACGGCTTGGACTCGGCGACGAATGAGGAGTCGTTGATGCTGAACTTCGGCTTGGTCGCGCCGGTCGCGACATTCGCGCCGCAGTCTGTGGCGTTATTGGTGCACACGGTGGTGTCGACGGGGGTCACCTTGATGGTGTCGGTGTCGGTGGCCGTCGGGTTGCCGCGGTAGCCGAGGTACGTCATCTCGAACGTTGCGGAATCGGGGGCATGGTCGTAGGCGCTCAGGTCGAACGTCAGCAGGCCGGTCTTCAGATCGGTGGTGTCCGCGGCATCCGTGGACTCGAACTTCTCGCCGAACACGCCTTGCGAGGGCCCTTGCAGTGTGCCGATGTACGGCTTGGACGCCATTGAGGAATTCTTCTCGCTCGTCCATGTCTGCAACGTGGTATCGGCGGAGGGGGTGATGGTTGCTGTGGTGGAGGACGAGGCGTCGGACGCTGCCGCTCTCGTCGTGCCGACCGCGACGGCCGACACAGGTAGTCCGGCCAGCAGCATGCCGACCGTCGCGCAGGACGCCACCAGTGGCATCAGACGCGATGACATCGCTCTATGTTTCATATTTGGTTCTTTCTCCTATAGGACAGCCAGCAGCTTTGCCGGTTCATATTAATATATACATTGTTTACTAAAAGAATCAAGTCCGTCGGCGACTTGTGTCTTCAATTGGAACCACAGCTCTCAGAGAGTCCCTGGATACCGTTGTTCCCAGAATTACGTAACATTCTTGGCATTATTATCACAGGGTGCAGGGCCTCCGGCAAGACCGCCCCCAGCCTCGCTACGCTCGGCAGCTCCTGACAGCGGGAGCACACCATCCGCGCCATCGGCCGGCCAAGTCGTCAGCGCAGCCGGTCGCGTACCACACCAGCGCAAAATCACATCAAAATCGCATTGTGTGGCCAGCCAGTCTGCCTCACAATGAAATGTGAACCCTCACATCACGTGGTGTGGCACAACATGCATCGCAAAACCGCCATTTTTCAACGGCCCGAAACGACTCCTCCGATGCCCGCGTACCACACCAGCCCAAAAACCACCGAAAAACGCATTGTGTGGCAGACCGAGAGGGCGATACGCGCCGGACGCCCCTCTGCTCTCGTCACAATCATGTTCTATGGCAGCACACCGGCCATCTGCCGCACCAGCGCATCCGCTCTCAACAATCCTTCTCCCGTTTGCGTCGCTATGTGCGCGCCGGAACGACGACCGTGCGCACATAGGGACGCGAACCACAGTCCCCGAACCCGTCGCGCACCATATCTCCGCCCATCACTCGCCTACATAGCAAACAGCCCGGCGAGCCCACGCACGGCGCACTGCCATGCGTAAGTTCACCGGGCTGTCAGCCTCATCAATCCAGCGAGCGCAACGGGCACTCCATCAATCGGTGAGTGTGAATTGGCTGTTGTAGAGGTCGGCGTAAAACCCTCCCGCCGCGAGCAGTTCCTCGTGGGTACCGCGCTCGATCACGTCGCCGTGGTTCATGACGAGAATCATGTCGGCGTCGCGGATGGTGGAGAGGCGGTGCGCGATGACGAAGCTCGTGCGCCCCACGGTCAACGCATCCATGGCCTTTTGGATGAGTTCTTCGGTGCGGGTGTCGACGGAGGAGGTGGCTTCGTCAAGGATGAGGATCGGAGCGTCCTGCACCATGGCGCGGGCGATGGTGAGCAGCTGGCGCTGTCCTTGGGAGAGCGAGGTGTTGTCGTCGAGCACGGTGTCGTAGCCCTGCGGCAGAGAGCGCACGAAGTGGTCGAGTCCGACGGCCTTGCATGCGGAGACGATCTGCTCGTCGGTGACGCCGGGCTTGGAGTAGGCGATGTTTTCGCGCACGGTGCCACGGAACACCCATGTATCCTGCAGGACCATGGAGAACTGGTCGTGTACGTTCCAGCGCGGCACGGAAGTGGTGTCGATGCCGTCGATGGAGATGGAGCCGCCGGAGATCTCGTAGAAGCGCATCAGCAGGTTGACCATGGTGGTTTTGCCGGCGCCGGTCGGACCGACGATGGCGACTTTCTGGCCGGCGGAGACGCTTGCCGAGAAGTCGTGGATGATCGGCTTGCCGGGCTCATAGCCGAATCGCACGTGACTGAATTCGACGTCGCCGCGCACGGTCCGGGGGTTGCCGGCCGCATCGTAGCCGAGCAGCTGCGAACGCTGCGAAGCCGTCATACCGGCGGGGGGAATCGCGGGAGTGGCGCGGGGCGCCAGTGTGCGTGG